>WLWI01001157.1_pt1 | contig 23033 bp, 10 predicted proteins | sample 6701501 | NCBI WGS metagenome assembly WLWI01 (sample SAMN12718690, study PRJNA515312) | sponge metagenome | isolation source: marine sponge | host: Mycale hentscheli | place: New Zealand: South Island, Marlborough, Capsize Point | collected 2014-11-01 | reverse complement strand
GTTTATTTTGGGACTTTGAGGCTTCATAACTTCTTTGGTTCAGTGCGTGTGTCAGTCATTCTTGGTAAGTCCACATCTTGCCAGCATGTCTCCTAGATCCGCTTGGCTGCGTGAACCTGCCAGATATAGAATCGGAGTTATTTTCCATAGCAACAGCCAATTAACCTTAATTGATTTGTGTGGGCGGAGCGCGTATCGGGTGTGCCAGCACACAATTTTCAATAGGAAAGCCATTACTGAATTAACTGAATGTTTGTGACTTGATATCTGTGGTGTGAAATAGAGAATTTTTATTTTGAATATATTTTATTTAATCAAATTGCAATTACCAAGTAGGTGTAAGTTGTTGGCATAGGTGAGTTTACTTTACCTTATTCCAAGAAACAGGAAGTGGAAAAACAGTTGCCCATTTTGTAAAAGAAAGAAATACTGTGGCATAAGTGTATTTAGACAAATTATTGAGCAATTAATTTCTTTTTGTAGCAAATCATCACCAACTCTTACTGTGTGTATGTGTGGTATGTGTGTTCATGATTTCTTACCTGTGTTGTGGGGACACTGCCCACTGAATGAACTAGCACTTGATATTTCAACTTGTTCTAGAACATTGTATTCAGGAGAGTCCAGGAAGTTGCAGATGCAACTATTATACAATGGTCATTCACGGCTGAAATAATTATAATAATACCGAAGTCCTCTTCAGGGGTCTACTGAGATCGAACTCTCGGTGGTCCTATAATAACACAAAGTAAACAGCAAGATTTCTGGAAGGCACGCTTATTGTTTATTATATCCTGGAGGGTGATTTGCACGCAGCATGGACAGCCAGCATCCTGGAAGCTCTAAACCTGTGTCTCTGTTTATTTTCAACTCACGATTCTTACTGGCTCTGTCTACAACTCTTACCTCTTCCCATTTAATGGGGTGATGCTGCTGCCAAGCATGTTCAGCAACGGCTGAAACGTTCTCATGACCTCTTATGGCACTAAGATTAAATTCGTGCATTAAATCGACCATTGCACGAGACGCCCGTGCTGTAACTATTATTAGATCACGTTGCAATATTGTTGCTATGTGCATTAAATCAATAAGTGTGCATTAAATCAGTAAGTGTGCATTAATTTTTAGCCTAAAGGCAAGAGTGCATTATTTTTTAGCCTAAGGTGGGTTTGCAGAAAGTTATATTGTTTATTGCGCTAAAATTCGGGCTAATCGTTGAGAAAACGCGAAGCTTTCAGCTCCGTGGTAGGTACCAGCTGTTATGGGCAACGCCCCCTGCGTCACGTCATAATCACGTGAGCAAAATAATTTCCTGCAGCCAGCGGTGTAGTTGATTTATGCTCAGGAAAGTTAACGGAGTTGAAAGAAGTGAAGTTTTTATAGGTGAGTGTTTCTGGCTAGTTTAGCTTCTTTTTTTAACAGCGTTTCTATGTACCAATTTCATTGGTCGAGCTATTTTAATGCCTCATTAAAATAGCTAACAGATTGCTTTTTCTTTGGAAGGAGATTATATTGTAATAGCTAGGTAGTGCTTAATAGCGCTGAGGGTTGCACCTTTGGTGCTTCATTGTTATTATTATTATTATTGTTGTTGTTATTATTATTATTATTGTTGTTGTTGTTGTTGTTGTTGTCCTCGTGATGTTGCAATTAATACTTTTTAACCAAAACTACTTGAATTAAATAATGTGCAGGCTAAGTCTATTGGTCAATTGAGGATCAAAACATAGTCACCATTATAACTATTGATGCACAAGCAATTAAAGAGAAGTCATAGGTTGGGAATACAGCATTTTCACTGACTTTTTGGATAAGAGCAGATTTAGGTTTTACTGGCCAAAAATTGGTTAGTTTCAGTGAGTTATTAAGAGGCTGAGGTGATTTGTAATATTCATAATAGCCAGGTTCAATTGGTTCATACATTGGAGGTCCATCACTGGGTTTGAGGATAATGGGTCTTGGAGGCTTGTCTAGTACCTTAACATAAGACTGGCTGTGAAATGTATGCTTTCCTATTCCTTTACATTCGTAGTAACCCTGATTATGCATATGTGCCTGTTCAATTAGTAGTGTGTGGTGTGCCGTGATCCTTGTATTGCTTGGTAAGTTACTTCCATTAAAGGTCCATTGTACCTCACTTTCAGATGTGCAAAATATTGCTGCTTCCTGGCCCTCATATATTTTTTGGTTTACAGGAGATGTTCTTGATATATCTTCTTTATACACTCTTAATTCTCCTCTAGCAATAAATTCATAAAGGTCTGCTATTCCTTCACACTCATAAATGCCTTCATTTTGAGGAACAGCCTTTGATATTTTCAAAACTTTCCCGTAGGCAACAGCATTGGCTGGCCATGCCCTCTGCTTACCAGAACGACGAAAACTCCACCTTGGTGAACTATCTGATAGGCATACAAATTGTGTGTCGTGGTGTAGCTTTACTTCTCTTAAAACTGGATCAATCAGATCTTGATTCATTATTTTGAGAGCAATTTGCACTGTTTTTCCATGGTCTCTGTCGCCCAACCTACAGAGGTATAATCCTGCGTCGCTATAATTCACAGACGGTATATACAGCCCTTCTGATAAGACCATATCCTTTTGAGGTAGTCCGCCCTCTCGAGTCCAAGTCGCATCTCCCGTGCTACCGCATGGAATTATTACCGACTTCCCTATTTCAGTTTTAAATCGCAATTTTGTATCACCATTTATTGAGGGTGTTGTTGTAAGTAAGTGTGTTAGTAATAATATTATATAGAAGTTCATCAGGATAAAAAATATTACAAACGCGGTTGGCTTACGCTATTTAATGGGTGGCGCCACTACTTCCGCAGTTGTCTTTAAAACAAGCTTTGTATGAGTAATAGCGTGGGTAAACATGCTATTCAGGGATCAACTAGTAATGAGATTGAGATAGTACGAGGCGAAGCAGAGTGCTATTTCAATTGTCTTATGAGTGCTATTGATTAATAGCGCAAGTTAACCGTGCCATCACTTGCTAATTGTAGGCCAGTTTTTTTTAATCATTGCACTGTAGCTACATTGTATCTTTCACTCATTATCTCCGTATTTCCGGATTAGATTCCTCTGGAACTTCGTTTTCAACCTACTGCTCCTCTTGAAAAACATTCTGTCTAATAGAGGTAGAGCTTCCGTGGTACAGAATGACATTGTCTCCAACTAGAAACTACTCGAAATGTACGTTTCCAAGGTTAACGCTGCACGCGTGCGCACTTACCCGTACTATTTCACTTAGCTACCGCGGGATTACACTTAGTTTCCACTTAGTTTCCGTGCTAACTTAGTTATGCGCTATTTCACTTACACAGTGCGATTTCAATTGAACAGCGACTTTTCCCATACATTTTTGAATGGGCAATTTGCGCGCCGTACTATTACTGTAATAGTAGCACGGCACGTAAATTGCTCATTCCAAAATGTATGTGTTCTATTGAAATCGCACGGGGTGAGGAAGTGAAATAACACGGTAACGGAATAGCGCGGAAAACTAAGTGAAATACCGCGATAGCTAAGTGAAATAGTACGGGTAAGTGCGCACGCGTGCAACTCTAGCTTTGGTGCTGTAACAATTTTTTTTCTTCCTGAGGTAAAAAATTAGCTATACAACTGGTAAAAAAAAAAAAGACAATAAATATACAAAAAGTTCAGTATTTGGGTGGACCGATGGGACATCCCAGGAGAGAGAAACCTCTGCGGGTGGTGGGAATGTCTGTTGGGAGGACAGACTGAGCCTGGACAGCGTCCTCTGGGATGTAGAGGAGAGACTTGGAGCGGTTGAGATGGAGGCCCAGGGGAGGACCTTCGTGCTCCACGATGTGCAGGGCAGCAGCAAGGTACTTTGGGGTGCCCATCAGGGTGCGGTCGTCCAGGTACCACACGTTGAGGCGGAGACCTGAGACGTCAGCCTGCAGGCGCTCGAGCAGGGGCTGGAGGGTTAGAGCAAAACCCAATGGGCCGAGAGGTCACCCTGCTGCACACCACTGCAGCTATGGATGGTATCTCCCCCCAGATGGAGCAGGGGCTGACAGGAGTAGCAGGATTCCATCCAGGCCGCTAGGTGTGGGATGCGTTGCCTGATCTCAGCGAACATGGACTCTCTGCTAATACAGTTGAAGGCGTTAGAGAAGTCCAGGAAGAGGCACCAGCACTGATCCGGGTCATCAGAGGAGGAGAGCAGATGTGAAGTGGTATGGATGATGGCCTCGCAGCCGCCTTTGACTCCAACTCCCAGTTGAAGGGGTGAGTGAAGAGATAGCAGAACGGCGGGAGGTGGAGGCCAGACACTTGGAAGTGAGCCGGCACAGGACTTCTCCTACGGCTCTTCTTGGGCGAGGCAAGGAGGGTGGCCCCACAGAGGTGGGGGAGGACCGAAGGAGGGGCTCTGCCAGCAGCTAATAGATTGACGAGGCTAGTGAGGGTGGTAAGGGCCTGGGCAGCACAATCTGGGGAGGGGCATCGAATAGCCTCCTGAAGGTGACTAGGGCACAGACCGGAGGGCCCAGGGGCAGAGGTATTGGGAAATGATCGCACTCCCTTGAGGACTGCAGGCTCTGAAAGGAGACGGGGAGGCTAGGTCGTCAGATGTCAGGGCTTGGATGGCCTTGCTGTACCAGCCGTCCTGCACAGCACGCCTGGCTCTCCTGAAGTTGCTGGTGGAGGTGGGGGCAGATGAGCGTGATTGCCTCCTGGCGAGGGACCGGGCATCCTCGAGAGCCTCGGACCAAAGGGAGACCAAGTCACCATCTGCCCAACACTGAAGACTTCACTCGCTTCATGATCTCACGCCAACGAAGCCGTTGGCCTGCAGCAGGGTTGGCAAGCACACACTTATCTAGAATGAAGAGGCGGGACCACTGGGAATGGCTCGTCCGTCACATGAGATTTGAGGATGGTTGGTAGGGCTGATAGGGCTGACAATGGAGGGGAGGCAGGCTGGGAGGAGGGGAGAGGAGAAGGGGCAGGTGATGAGCTGGCAGAAGGGTTGGCAGCAGCTGGATGAGGAGATGGGGCAGGAGTTGTCACAGATGAGGAGGGGCCTGATGGGGGAGAGCGGCCACGTGGCCGGGTGTTGTGGCAAAATCCCAAATCGCCAGGCAAACAGTGGGAGCATGGAGTTCCACTCCGAACACAGGCGCATCTCAGGCACTTGGCTGTACCACCATTACAGCGGCAGCAGCGAGTGCTCGAAGCGTTCGCAATAGGCATCCACCATCCATCCAGCTTTGGAAACATACGTACAGTTCGAGTGATTTCTAATTGGAGACTATGCCATTCATTAGCGCAGAAGTTCTAATGGAATTTTTTTTAACTGATTAGGAGGAATCATAGGTTGAAAGCGAAAAGGAAGTTCCGGAGGAAGCCTAATCGTGAAATACAGAGATAATGAATGAAAGATACAATGTAGCTACAGTGTAAAAAAAAAGCTTGCCTACTATTAGCGAGTGATAGCAAGGGTTAGTCTGGCACGCTAGACTAAGCACGGGTATCCTGTACTATTAGGGATCAATAGTGTCCAGGTCTTAACAAAGTTTAGAAGCAGGACTCCATGATTAGTCAGGAATTGCTTATTTGCTGTTTGTTGTTTGTCATCTACTTGTCCCCACTTAAGAATGTTGATGGTTGTTGAATGGTCTATGTGTGTTTGTCTTTAATCTCAGAGACCTGTGCCTAAGTGCTGTCAATTTTGTCTTTTCTCCGCCCATTATTTTCCCACAGTGATTTTTGTGTCATCGTCATCTTATAAGTTGTAGTCATACCGCCTTCAATTCTCTCGATTATTAGTAAAATTCCAAGTGCTGCGGGAGCTTTTGCCTCGCTTGCGAGTTGCGCTAAGTGGGGGACCTGATCCTTCGAGTATTATAGCCTATCAGTCTATAATTCTATCTTATTAGTTTAGCTTTGCGCTGGCAGAATCACACCTGCCGGCACAAATAGCACTCGTAAAGCAATTGTAATAGCACTCTGCTTCGCCTCATACTATCTCAATCGCGTTACTCGTGCTATTAATCCCGAATAGCACGGTTACCCGTTACATTTTGAAAAATACGAAGTGGTAATCTATAATATCTTCATAGAAAAATGTAAAGGGGGAAGATTCTTAGTGGTGGCTAAGGATATTTTTCTACAAGTTATCCCCGCTCTTCACGTACTAGGGTCTCTCTTGTACGCTTGAAAACTACACTGAACTATTTCCTTATAAAAGGTAGACGAGCAATAGTAGTTAATGTCCTCGTTTTTTCTGCTCCTTTTTTTTTCTAGTGGACTTGCAACTTTGAATGGAATCAATCTGATGACGAATTTGATGTAAATTAACATGGTTGTGAAGACTAAAGTGGCTGAAAAAGTTTAGTGACAGTGCCTGATGAAACCAAGGAAATACAAGTAAATAATGCAAAAATACTTTCATGTAGTCGTTAACCGTCGGAACTAATCCATCCAAATATTAAGGCACATTATCTCCATGAGGAGGATATACGCCATTTTACTGACTTCTAGAGTTAACCAAGAGTTAACCAACTAGGTTTGTTGAAGATGAAACCCTTTCCAAACTTTGAAAGCTCCACCCACTCTGTGGGTGAGAAGTGGCCTATTGAGACTGGCTTCATGGTCGGGTCTCTTTATGTACAAACATATTCTCTGGCTAATCAAATATTATGTGTACACTTGCAAATGATTTTGTTTTGCAAAAAGTCTTTATACTTATAATATAAAGTGGTTGAAAAAGTTTAGTGCCAGTGCCTGATGGAACCAAGAAAATACAAGTAAATATGCAAAAATATCTATCTAATTAAGACACATTATCTTCATGAGGAGAAAATACGCCATGATAGGTCGGTAACAGTAGCGGCCTACTAAGTTAAAAAGATGCTAGCGTCAAATGGAAGTTCTAAGCAGAACAGAGAATTATCATGCTTAATATTTTTGGCAAAGATTGCTAGACTTCTACTTGAGAATTTTGGCCGAATGACAGTGAATGACAACAGATACAAACTTTTTACACAGATAACCTTTGGAGGTAGTCTGGAGTCGCAGATCCGACGCGCGGTAGCGCGGAAGGCGCGTCGGGTCTGCGAAGCCAGACTACTTTGGAGGAGTACTGTATAACTATAAAAATAGCAGTCCGCCGATAGCCCAATAGGTGGCTATGTCACAAGGCACTCAAGCATACGGGTGGAATGAGAGCTAAAGTTAACACAGAGGTTTTCTTGGGAGAAATGGGTGATGACCAATTGTGGCTCAAAAAGGATAAAAGAATATGTTTGGACTAATTGATCAACTTCGATTCTTTTTGAACAAGTCTATAAATGTTACTGAAGTTGTTGGATTCTATGTTCCTGTCAAAAAGGGATATATCATTAAAATGGTTTGTGAATGGAGCGATATGGAATTGAAATATATGACAGTGTTTTAAATCAGAAAAAGATGCTGTATAATAAAGAAATTAAAGATGCTTTTTTGATTTAGAAGTTGGTATTTTTTCTAACAAATTTACCATTCCACTATCGCCAAAATTTATGGAGGAATATTTTGGTAAGGATGCATATCAGATGCGATCGGGGAATTCAGTTGTTATAATGTGCCCTATAAGGCTGTGTATACAAACATGCCTTTAGTCTAGATGAAAATATCACATTGGAAAGTCTACTTCATTTAAACATTGATTTACTGTATTCATCTAGACCAATTGCTAAGAAAACAATAGGAAGTAACTGGTATTAAAAAGAAAAGACTCACTTAGCGTTCTAAAATCATTTGTAACAGATGAAATGGAAGCTGTGAATGAACTACATGATAATGGACGGGCCCACCTCGACATAAGGCTGGAAAACATTTGTTTTAATGAAAGTGAACATGCTGTACTGATAGACCTTGACAGATCTGTTAATGCATCTTTAGTAAATTATGAAAGCTATGGAGGTTATTCACATATGTATAGTAGCGAAGGTGGTGAATGGAAAGCACAAAATGCGGACTGTAGACAATTAGCGATGATGACTCACTACATACTGACTGGAAGAGCAGAAGACTACCATTATATTAAAATTGACAGGTGCACATACCCTGACTTGTTTTTCTACACCATGTTCACACAAGGTAAAGCATTACGTGTGCATTATGTTTGCTCTTTGTCATTTGTTGTAATGGAAGTAGCTATCTATTGAATTTCGTGACATTGCAAATAAATGATATAGTTTACTCAGTTGAAACTTAATTGATGACTAAAATCTAAAATATGCTTTGTGCAAAAATATCTAGAATAGTGTCAAATAATGTCGAGTAAATATCTCTCAAGCTTCTTTAAATAGGGACTCTATTGCTTTATACAAAACTTGATATTTGTCAATATCGGTGATTTGTCCATACCAAAGTGTAGCAGTATTTATCGAAGCCCCACCTGTAACACACTCTTTTGCAGCTTCATAGTTGGTATCAAAGACTGTCCAAAGTGGGCTTAATAGGACACATATATGTCGATCGAAAGAGAGTTTCTGGTGAGAGGCAGTGCAACATAAACTACGAAATCCTTCAATAGTTTTGGTCATTTTTTCTTTCAAACTTTTAGCTTGAAGAGTCACCTGTATCGCAATTAATGTCTTGAGTCCACTTCTTTGTGAAGCTCGGAGTATAAAATCAACCCCCTTGAAATTCTTAGGAGATCTATACAACAAATTATCATGAAGTTTTGAAAGGTCTAGAGATTCAAGCCTAATACATGAATAAAGCTCTACATCAAACGTTGCTGATTCTTGATTCTTGATTCGTGTTTTTAAGGTATAATGGTAGGATAGTCAATTTCAATTCCTTACTTTCAGTCATTCGAATCGGTACTTTGGATTCAAAAATGTGCCCCAATACTGAATTATTATCTGTCGTCATGTTCACCACCTTTAAATTTCCAAATATAATTCGTATGTTTTCTACTAAACACTCGCTAGTTCCAGGAAAATACGGAATGGGGAGGCCTTTGTCATCTATAACGATGAGGTGCGATTTACACATAAATGATTCTTCGGCTTCTTTGATATCAAAGCCTATATTTTTGATAGGAATAGATTCACTGCCACAAGAATACTCATCTCCTTACGCCAATTGACTAATATGGGATGTTTGGTCAGGTACTCCACAACAGTATCAAACTCAATTGTTTCCTTTATTGCAATTGCTTTCTTGTAATCTGAGTGGGTACAGCAAGTCAGTAGACCAGGAATACCATTGCAGTATTCCACAAACTGATCAACATTCTCAGCAACACCCAAATGCTCATGAAATTTTTAGACTCTTCCTTTTTCAATGGTTTAAAAGTGATAAGCTTGCTTACCAACAAGCATGTATGCCAATCTTTTGCGCTCGTTGGTTGTAAGCGAGTGTATAAATGAAAAGACGAAGATTCAGCAAAAACCACTTTATACGATTGAATTGACACCAACAATTCAAACAGTAGACGTGTATCATTCGGGAATTCAGCTACAGAGAATATATCTATTAATACAATTAATTTCTGATCCTTCCTACAACTTTCGGCTTGTGATATCATATCTTTCACAAAATTAGGTTGACTTATCGATTGAAAAGGGATAGCCAACTCCTAAGCACAGAACTTAGAATGCAACAGACTATGCTTGGTGCTTGAACATGCAGTTCTTTCATTAAATTGAAAAAAGTATATTTCTCTTCCACCAGTCGTTCCCATGCTGACAAACTGACCATCAGTATCCTTGAATACTATTTCGCCAATGTATCCATTCACTAATGGAACAGTGATATTATTTTGTGAAGGAATACTACTCGGGTTCCTTAGGTTTATTACCTCCCAAACAAGTCTAATTAAAGTGCACTAATAGTGAAAATCAGTACTACTGTACTTGGTACTTGTTGGAAAAACACTATCTATAGTTATTTTAAGCCCAGCCTTGTTGTTTACCTCTAGGATTCCAGTCTATGAGTAGTAGTAGCACCAGATAAGCAACCACAACACAAGCAAAGGCAAGCAAACTTGTGCGCGTGCGCCAACGGAACTAGTGGTAGTAACACTAGTGCGTTGACTGGGAGCGCGGGTATATATGTATGTATTTGGTTCTGACAATAGGTGGTCCTCGTCTTTAAACAAATCATCATCAAGTAGTGATTCCTTTAATAGGGTTGAAACCAAGATAAAAAAAAAGTTTATGATCCTGCAACAAAGCAAAATACACATCTATACATTCGGAACATGAAGATTCACTTTCCACACTTTAGACACAATAAACAAAAGTAGCACCTGACACAAAATACACCGACAAGCAATTAACAAAACACAGTCACTGTTGCATACTCTACCTATCCAATACTGCTAAACTTATCCCCTTAGGGTGGAACATTGAAGTCACCGATATAGTCTATTATACTGAAAATTAACTGTGGTGTGTGCATGTGCTTACCCTTTCTGATTCAGAAACAAGATTCTCCTAAACAACAAGTGACATAAATTTAGTAATGTGACCAATAGGTGTCAGGTAAAGGATTAAAGAGACTAAGGTCTCAAAGAAAAATTTGACATTGGTGCAAAACTGCAGATATCACAAGTGCTCACATACCCTGACAAGCGCAATATATGAAAGTATGAGTTAATAAATGTTAATATTCGTGGAACGTTGACTAAATAGACCTTACGCAGTGACACAAACTCACCATGTACAAAATAAGAATTCCACATGGACTACTCATTCTTATTCTCTTTGACTTCAATGACTCCATTATATCTCTTGTCTTCTCAACAGGAGAACGCACGTTACCCGAAGTTAAAGCACAAGCTACTTCCTACAAAAAACATTACAGATTACTTGTTACTCGCACTCATTTCTGTAATACACATCTTATATTCCCATGCATTTTTCTAGCCTCAACAAGTATTTGTTTGTTTTTCTTTTATTGCCATTTTATTGCTTTCTTTGGGAATATCTCTTGATGTCAGAATCTCCTAAATTTATTTACTCAAAATTGTAACTAAAGTACCGCAATCAAGTTCAAGTACAACCAAGTTCAAGCATAAATGACGAAAATGAACACGAGTATGTATTGGTACGCCTCCTTGACTACTGCAATGCTATTTACTTACCACTGGTGTACACAAATTGAATCAGTGAGTTTCTAAAGCTTTAACACACAGTTTCTGAAAAACAGTTGTCGTCTTGCTGCTGCATCATCAAACCGAATCACTTTTAGGATTTGCTGGAATCGTTGTTGACTCATAGTTTGGTTGAAAAATGGTCATCCATCTAGTCAGAACCCAATTATCTGGATTCATAGCTAAGCAGGATGTACAACTCTTGCAGATATTGCTTGAATTGGAACTATTTATAGTTTGATGAGCTTGCACATGCAAGTACACCACAAAAACCCACAAAGACAGCAAGTTTCCTGGCAACCTTGTGCAAGCTGTTGCAGGCTTTGAGCCTGAATGTGTGTGCTACCACCTTCCAAGCTCTTGCAGGTACTTGCAAGCTCTGGCATGCTTGTGATGTTCAGACTTGTCTGAATATGTACTTCAACAAAACACTCACACATTTCTAGCAAGCTCATGCAGACTTGTGCAAGCACTTGCATGATACATAACTATGACAAATGGTCAACATTGCAGATATCAGATTACAAATATATACTATAAATAAAACTTTGAAAGGAAGAACTAAGTAAAAACAACAACAACAGGACAACATATGGGGATTGGTGGACCCCATTGATATTAGGTGATGCAAAGTATGCAATTGGATATTATCTTTGAATGGGATATGTGATCTATTGAATGGGATATGTGATCTATGTTAGCAAATGTATGTGGGTTGTAGAGAGAAAGTATAACAACAAACTCCTAAAAGATAGGCTTTCATTCAACCAAACTGTTAATATAGTAAGGGGTTGAAAAACCAAATGGGGTCTGTTGCAATAGTAATTCTATGGTTTTAACATTAAAATGAACAGATACTATTGGGTTGTATAATAGTGGTATTAGTTAGTGGAAAGGGTGTTGTCCATTTTTTAAATTTTTTTATAGATTTTCTTAAATATCAACTCGTAACAAGTTTTGTACCAAATGCATACCGTATTTGCCGTTTGCATGTGTTGAAGTTAAAAGCCTTTCTGAACTTTAAAAGCTCCACCCATTCTGTGGTTGTGAAGTGGCCTGTTGAGTTTGGCTTCATAGTTGGGTCTCGTTATGTACAAGTATATCCTCTGGCTAACTCAACATGTGTGCACACTTGGAAATTATTCTTTTTTTTGCAAATAGTCTTTATTTCCACACTATAAAGTGGTTGAAAAAGTTTGGTGACAGTACCTGATGAAACCAAGCAAATACAAATTAATATGCAAAAATATTTTCAAGTAGTCGGTCAGAACTAATCCAACCAAATATTAGGACAAATTGGCTTCATGAGGAGAAAGTACGCCATGTGAATGACTTCTGCAGAGTTTAACAACTGCATTTGATAAAGTTGAAAGCCTTTTCAGACTTTGAAAGCTCAGCCCATTTTGTGGATGAGAAGTGGCCAGCCTCGTTATGTACAAGTTTATCCTCTGGCTAACTCATCATGTGTGCACTCTTGCAAATTATTATTATTTTTTTGCAAAAAGTCTTTATTCTCACACTATAAAGCGGTTGAAAAAGTTTAATGTCAGTGATGAAACTAAGCAAGTACAACTTAATATGCAAAAATATTTTCAAGTAGCTTAAACCGTCAGAACTAATCCAACCGAATATTAGGACAAATTGGCTTCATGAGGAGAAAGTACACCATGTCAACGACTTCTGCAGAGTTGAACAACTGCATTTGATAAAGTTAAAAGCCCTTCCAGACTTTGAAAGCTCCACCCACTTTGTAAATGAGAGGTGGCCTGTTGAGTTTGGCTTCATAGTTGGGTCTAGTTATGTGTGCACACTTGCAAATTATTCTCTTTTTTGGAAAATGTCTTTATTCTCACACTATAAAGTGGTTGAAAAAGTTTGGTGTCCCTGATGAAAACAAGGAATTACAAATTAGTATGCAAAAATATTTTCAAGGAGTCGTTAACCGTCAGAACTAATCCAAAGAAATATTAGGGCCACTTCTCACCCACAGATTGGGTGGAGCTTTCAAAGTTATGAAAAGGTTTCGTCTTCAACAAGGCACTGTAACTAAACTTTTTCAACCACTTTATATTATAAGTATAAAGACTTTGTGCAAAAGAAAATCATTTGCGAGTGTACACGTATATTTGGTTAGCAAGAGGATAAGTTTGTACATAAAACTCATAAGGCCACTTCTCACCCACAGAGTGGGTGGAGCTTTCAAAGTTTGGAAATGGTTTCATCTTCAACAAACCAAGTTGTTTTACTCATTAGAAGTCATTGACATGGCGTATTATTTCCTCATGCAGCTAATGTGTCTTAATATTTGGATGGATTTGTTCCGACCGTTAATTAGCCAGAGGATAAGTTTGAGCTTATAAAGAGACCCAACCATGAAGCCAAACTCAATAGGCCACTTCTCACCCACAGAGTGGGTGGAGCTTTCAAAGTTTGGAAAGGGTTTCATCTTCAACAAACCAAGTAGTTTAACTCTGTAGAAGTCAGTGACATGGCGTATTTTCTTATCTGTCATAGACCCATAGGTAGTTGACAGAGGTTACAGTTTTAGCATCCAAACGAAAGTGGTTAAAAAAGTTTAGTGACAGTGCCTGATGGAACCAAGGAAATACAAGTAAATATGCAAAAAATACTTTCATGTAGTCGTCGGAACTAATCCATCCAAATAGTAAGACACGCCGTTAAGGTGAACATTCGCTATAATGTTCTTTTGTCTTTGAGCTTATTCCGCGTGGACTACCGCGCCCGGGACGCCACCACAGAGCCGGGGGCTGCAGTTCCCCACCGGGTATAACTAGTCTCACGCAGCCAGACCCTTTTAGCTGGTAAAGGGTGATGAAGGGTCTGGCTACGCGAGACTAGGTAAAACCAGAGTTGGCAATAATTGGTCTAGCGCAGCGCGCCGTATTAATTGGCCGGCTGAGCCTCATTTAGTCCTTCCAGAGACAGTCTTTATACCGTTTATTGTATAGATGTTTTCCACAATGTTATTTTTACAGTAAACTCACCGTAACTGGATAAGACCCTTAGACACGCTTCTTTCAATTGAGTTCGAGTAGTTGAAACGCTACAATAAAGTATTGATTTCATGTTTCTTCTAGTGCTCATACTTTTAGCATTGTTTGTGCCTTCTCCATTGTTTTGCTCCAATGTAAAACCAGAGTCACAAACAGTTACTGTAGGCTCCAAAGTAACTATTACATGTAACTCTTACTCAACCCCATTTTGGTATCATAATAGCAAACTATTGGACACTATAGAGCTAGAATTAGTACTGGACAAAGTTAAAAAGTCAGACCGAGGAGTATACGTATGTAGAGGAATTGATTCTGAAGGAATAGAGTTTTTAGACAGTTCAATCCTGATTTTGATAGTAAAAGAGGATAGGCTGCAGCCTAAAACAAATCGGGTTGAATTAAGGAAAACAACACTGTTCCAATGTGACTCAGGAGATGTTACATTTAAATTTAATGGTAATGAGTTGCCAAAAAATTCTTGGGTTAATGGATCTACACTTGTCATATATGAAGTCAATTATTACCACAATGGCATATACAGCTGTCATGGCACAGATAAAACCTTTCTATACTTCATAGCTGAAGCTGAGCTTATAGTAGTCGACCAAAGGAAAATACAACCATCCTCAATTAATGCACGCCAACATTCAAATGTTTCTATTTACTGTCTGTCACATACTCTACCGAAGTGGCTTCTAAATGGTAAAATGATACCTTCAAATGCGGAAGCGACTAACGATCGTAGACTTATAATTGAGGATGTACAGTTCTACAATGAAGGGTTATATGAATGTTTAGGAAGAGTCAAAGTGAGAAAGCACTATTATGAATTTTCAGCTAGCTCTTATGTGTCAGTGCTCATTCTTGATCACAAAAAAATGTTTCCTCCCCATCAGCAAGTCTACATTGGACAGATGGCATTAATTAAATGTATCTCTGATATACCAGTTGAGTGGACCTTTGATACTGACAAAGAAGTCCCTACTAATGTTGATACCATGCAATCCATGAAAAATCTAGGCATGTATATATTAAATATAAAAAAGGCCACTAAACAAAACACCGGAACTTACAGGTGCATAGGTAAAGATGAAGATGGAGGATATGCATTTCATTCATATGCAAAACTGCAGGTGATTAGAAAGACGTGTAAATCTCCTGAGCTAAAAAATGGGACTTAAAGTGAACTCTTTTAGCATTTCTATTAATGTTAGTAATTTTCTTTTTCCATACTATTTTGTTCAACTCTCAGGTATGGTCTTTTTATATTTTTTTTTGTAGAGATTTAGTCTCTTTATGAACCCCTCAAAGGTTTAGGTATAACTGAAACAAACATCTAAGAGTGCCAGGTCTGACAGTTCTGTACTCATACAGAGTATTGCAGTAAATTTCATAATTTCACTTTTTGTGGATACACAATTTCAGGGCATTAAAATAAATTGTTCCCACAGCAAAATGAGTAAAAAGGACGACATATGTACTTACCTGACCATATTGACTGGAGTAGTACAACAACAATGATTGTGTCTCCTTGAATCTTGAGTACCGTAAACAAGCATTAAAGGTTTTGGCATTATTACTAATAACTTGGCTGGGGTATCTCTTTTAGTTGTAAACATGTGATGGTTAGGTCTGTGTCCCCTCCAACAGAAAAGTTAGAACTTATAACTGCTGTCTCTGGTAGATGCTCTTCAACCATCATTTGTGGGATACTTAAACCAGAATATCAGCATCCAGAAGTTTGAATTAGGATCAGAATTATTAATACAGAAGTCATACTTTATCTGTGAAGTAGGGATTGGGGGGGGGGGGGTTGTATGATGCCTTTAGACCTCCAGCTATTGGAAATTGATGAATAATAATCTTGACTAAATTTTTATCAGCAGCATGACTGTCCACTATTCAATGTAAAGCCAGTCTCACAGACTCAAACTGCATGAACCTTGATATTTTTCTGAATATTAGAAGCCTCCCTAGATTCACACACTAAGTGTCATACAGTCTCTTGCTTTCACAATAAAATGCAAGATAAACGTAGTGAGACAGGCATTGAGGCTAAACCGCATCTGTCTATGTTCAAGAAGTTGAGATCATGAAACTGAGCACGAACTTCTGTTAAGTAAGACATTTCCATAGTACTACTAAAAGAACCATCAGCTGATTAAGTTCAATTGCTATCCACACTCAATGTAAAAGGTAGTCATAATAACTTCGTGGGTTGATTAATAATAGTGTGATACATTTACTACTTCTTGTCTTTGTAGTACCTAAAATTACAATAATATTCTCAATATAATATATATATGTATATATATATTATATATATATGTATATATATATTATATATATATATAGTTTTGTTGTAAACTATACAAACATCCAGACTTTAGCTACAATCTACATAATAATACGCTTGTGTGTATCAGTAACGACGACTGACGACTACGGCGACTGACGACTACGGTGACCGGTGGTGTGGTATTAATGAATAATTCATGACTTAAACAGTTTATTAGCGCATGGTCATTACATGAATGTGTAAAGCGTTCTCACATTCAGTAGAAAGTGATTATCTAAAAAAGTGGGTGTAATAATAAACGAGGGAAGTATGCTTCTAAAGGAATGCCAATGCAAAAGGAGGCGAATTACGAAAGAGAAGGGAAAATACGATTAACTGTGAAAAGCGGTTGGAATCAGCGAGGTACGGCAGCGTAGGTTTAAAAAAGAACAGAAAAGAAGGGGGGGGGGGGGGGGGGAGCGCGATATTAGCTAATTGAAACTAAAATGCGGGTGGAATCGACAGTAAAGGCTGCTTCAAAAGTATGAAAAAGAAGGCGAAAGTTTCGCAAAGCTTAAGTCCACTAACATGATAGTAGGACAGAGAGATTCAGAAGCAAGAGAGGTAGAAGAGCCAAGAAAGGAAAGGTGGGATATATTCAGAAAAAAGATAACAGGAGAGGGAAACTTATGTAACCTTAACCAATGATAGAGAAAGATAACTGAGCGAGATTACTTATGTTACTGAATTCTTACTTAGTCAAATCGTTTAAATACAAAATGAAGCACCCAGACAGGCAAACAGAATAACCCTCTGGCGCATGCGCGCTAAGGTTCAATAAGTACGGTAATAATGAAGTAGTAACGTTACTGTTCAATAGGTTTGATTCACAAAACTCGAGTTTCGTCAATAACCACACCTAGACATGCCAACGCTCCAAAAGCCACACTCAGTACAAACAGTTAAAACTATATTGCGCTAGCTGCGTAGTGTGAACGGAGCTTATTCCAGGATTTTAGTTACAGTGTATATGTATAGCTAATAAAGCGAAAGCGTTAGCTTCGACATTAGTGATGAATTTCTGTACATTACTTTTACATCTTACCGTAAGCTTGATAATAATAGTATCAATAAATGGCGTTAAAAGTCTAAAGAAACGGCGAGTTGAAGCTGAAATAGGAGAGTCAATAACAATTTCATGCGGTAAAATGAGGAATGTGACTTGGAAGCGAAAGGGTGAACTTCCACCTAAAGCTGAAGTATTTTCAGATGGCCTCTTCATACCATCTGTGAATTATAGTGACATTGGAACATACTATTGTCGGTCAGGGGAGGAAGGCCAGGCTACGTTGGCAGTTCTTCTCAAAATATTAGATCAAAACCAAATTAAGCCAGTATTGAAAGAAGTGAAGCGATACGGAGATGCAAAATTTGAATGTCTATCTGATACTTTGCCTAAGTGGCGCTTTTATTCTAATAAGCATAAGAAATTGCCCGCCAATGCTATTGCAAATGGAAAGGTATTGAATATATTAAAAATTAATCTCCAAAATGAAGGCTTTTATGAGTGTGAAGGAACAACCAACTCCTATGAATTTATTGCTAAAGGAGAATTACGAGTGTATAGTGAGGATTACTGCAGGACCTCTCCTGTGAACCAAAGAGCTTTTATTGGCCAAGAAGCAAATATATTTTGCGTATCTGAAAGTAAGGTAAAATGGACTTTTAATGCAGGAAAATTACCAAATAATACAGTGGCTCTGACTGGCGATTTATATAACACTCTCACGATTGAGAAAGTGTACCAACACAATCAGGGTACTTACGAATGTAAAGGAATGAAGGACAAAAACAGGTTTTACAGTGAATCCCATCTCAAAGTAATTGGCAAACCTCCAAAGCCCATCATTCTCCAACCCAGTGATGGACCACCCATGTATGAAATAATTGAACCTGGCGAGTTCCCATATTACTACACGTCTCCTGTTCATGGTCGTTCCTTTAAGCTTTGCAATTCTTGGCCGTGTAAACCCAAGTCTGTAAGAAGTACAACAATATTAAACTTTGACGTTTACTTTTTAATTGCTGCTTGTGTACTTGTGGTTACTTGCTGCAGCACTTTTTGACACTTGACAATAAAAATTAGTCTGTATTTTAACATTGAGCTATTCCAGGTTAACTTTTTCTCCTATTTACAGGGTCAAATACTAGTCTCGCGGGGCCAGACCCTTTACCAAACCCTTTACCAAACGCAAGGCGAGGAAGGGTCCGGGAGGTGCGCTGTACAGGACCCACGAATTCCTAGGGAAAACGCGGTGTTAATCAGGACACCAAATTACCACAAAACGCGAATTAGAACCGTTTCGCTTATTGCTCTGCTCTCACAGTACGCTTTAACTGGCTCCGTTTAACTGTGGCGAGTTGCTGCTTATGCAAAAGTGACTTATCTTCTGGTCAGGCGAAGAAGAGAAGAATGTCCCAATTCTTCTATCTTCTGACGAAGTTCTGACATCTTCAAAAATGTCAGGGTAGACTATATTTTAGGTACTACACGCGACGCGACGTCACGTCGCGTTTTCATCGCAATTCATCGCTAGTGAAGCACTCGCTATTCCTCTCAATTAAAAACAATTGTTTGACCAAAAAGAGCAAATTGGCAGCCCTAGCCCTAGCCCCCAACTATTAGATGGTTAAAGGATAATGTGTTTTAAACACAAGGGATGGGTTAGTTGGGGGTCAGGGCTAGGGCTAGGGCTAGGGCTAGGGGGTTAGGGCTAGGGCTAGGGCTAGGGCTGCCAATTTGCTCTTTTTTTTAATAGTAGGAATCGCGGGGTGCTTTCGCGAAAACGCGACGCAACGTCGCGTCGCGTGTAGTACCTAAAGTATAGTCTACCCAAATGTCATATCACAAAGCCTACACAAGTAACTGTCTCTATGAATCTCATACTTCATCCAAGGTCACTCCCAACTTCTTTTCAGCTTCATTCAGAAGCGAACTCCGAGAGCAGAGCAATTCGCAAAACGGTTCGAATTCGCGTTTTGTGGTAATTTGGTGTCCTGATTAACACCGCAATTTCCCCAGGAATTCGTGGGTCTTGTATGTTTATGAGCACACGTTAGTCTTACACGAGCAAAAAAATACTAGCGTGAGAGTGAAATGTCCCCATCATTATTATTTGACGAGTGTAATAAATTTTCTTATACATTGGATACTTTCCAAAACAGTACTCTAAGAACTGCTGCAAGACCTCGTTGTTTAGAGGTAACTCAGCCATATTTCTATATGATTCAGTTGTCCAGAACTACGCACAAGCTCGTTAGATCGGATTGATCGTGGATTGAACGCTCGCTTAAACCTGGGGTGTAAAGGGTAGCTACATATTATTGCGGACTCCGACACACAGTTAATTACAGGTAAGAGGTCGTCAGACTTTTGGGTTCGTAAACCGCAGTGGAACTGGAATGCCAGCAAGTTCGCTGCTTGCCTAAAGGCTAAACTTAATAAAATAGGAATGGAAGAGGAGGCTGAGTCCCTTCGGAGTGGGGGTAATGATCCGGAAGAAAAACACAGAGTGAAAGTTGACAATAGTCTCTATGTCTCGCCTCTGGACCATAACATTTGGGTATTTTTTGGAGGTCTCATCGCAATCATGGCAGCATCTATATTTACGAGGTTCTATAAAATTGCCCAGCCACCCCACATAGCGTAAGTACAAGACTTTAGAGGCATGGGGATGGGTGTTGTAAATGGTTCTTGGTTGACTAGTGGAAGTATTGTTTTCTTAAAGCAGACACGTCTTAAAACATAACTCTCTGACTAGCAAATATAAGCCACACTATTCTGTGTACTTGTCCTCCAGCGAATTTGAACGTATGTCAGATGAGTGTTGATACAGTGGAGTGGGGATAATCTTAACTATGTTTATTTGATGCATTGGGTCAAAAAAAATTTTTTTTGAAGGTAGAGTAATTCTATGATTTGAGCAATCTATGAAAGGTATAAGCAACGTAGCTATTACAGTCGGAGGTAGCTGATCTGTCTGTAAGGGGTGAGAAAGTTATGAATGCTCACTGGTAAAGTACCGACCAAGTCGCATACATGAGTTGTCCATGCCTTATTAAAAAAAATTTCATAAACCAAACTGTAAATAGTTGAAGTTAATCTAAAAGTCCTTGAGACCAAATAGAATGTGAAATTTTTCGTTCCGATGTCAATTGTTTTTATTTTTGTTGTTTTTTTTGTTTTATTTTGTTTTGTTTTCTAATAGATGGGATGAGACTCATTTTGGAAAACATGCCAGTTGGTACATCCAGGGAAAGTTCTTCTTTGACGTCCATCCACCGCTGGGAAAGGTATGATTTGAAGGGTATTATCTTTAGTCACGTCTGTATTTGAACCAATCCACCTGCAGTATCGTAGCAATATGTGAGCTCTATTGTGTGAATTCTTGTGAAACAGAATGAAGTCTGTCGACTTCGGGTTTATATTTTTTTCCCCTTCTTATTTTATTCTAAGGAAAATTAGTTCAAGGAGAGGCAGTAAAGATAGAGGGAGGGAGTAAGATCAAAGAATATTTGAAGGGACTTGATGGAGACTCTACGAAGTTAAAACATACAAATGATTGCATTACTATGAGAAGTTACAGTATTGAAAGTATTTATAATTGTTATTTTATGTAGCAAAATAATGATCTTTTAAAAATTGTTTTATATTTTATTATTATTGTTATTATTATTATTTATTATTATTATTATATTACTATTAAAGGGTGATTACCAACTTCTTATTATGAGCAACAATCGCTGTTATCCTCCAGAGAGCTCTGTTCCGTGCTACTGCTAATTACTAAACTTGTATGGTGATGATATCAAAATGGAATGTACACATCTAATAAACACATGACAGCTTGGCCACATGGTACTGAGTTGCTTTGTCATGGGACAAATTTCTCACCTTCTTTTCCTAAATATCTCCAATCTTGGCTGGTTAGAGCCATTTTGTTAAACTTTTTTTTCTTCTTTATACTTCAGTTTGATATTCCCCTTCCTGTTTGTCTGTGTCGTGTTCAGCTGATCATCGCAGTGGCTGGAGTTCTGGTGGGCTATGATGGGTCATTCGACTTCAAGGAACCCGGGACCCAGTATGGGGAAACCCCTTACATCGGCATGAGATGTGTAAGAGGAAATTAGATATTTATATCTTTTGAACTAGATTTTTTTTGTCAGTTTATTATTATTATTATTATTATTATTATTATTATTGATATCTTTTGAACCAGACTTTAGTCTGGTAAGGGATCTCTATGGCTTTGAGTGAATTGCATTTAGTACATAATTAAGTTGTTTATGGATGTGGCTCACATGGAAACATATTATTGAAGTTGATGTGAAAACAATTAACAAGTATCAACAACCTTGTGGTTTATTAGTGAAAGCAGCAGCAAGTTATAATGAAATTGCATCCTTAACTGTCTGGCTTTGCCGTCAATTGTCTGTAGGCATTATTGGGCTTCCCTACTCACTTACGTGGGTGCTCTAATAGATTAACTCGTAGTTTTGATAGAAAGTTTGACATATTTCTTCAGGTGCTGTGAATGTACTTAATTTATTATTTTATGCCAAATTTTCTATCGATTTCAGAATGTTGTCCAGTAATGCCTGCAATACACGAGGAAAAAGTTATAAGTAATAATAATAATAATAATATTAATAAAATATACATGTAACAACAATATGTGCATTTCTTCAAATGTTTCGTGTGTTTTTATTGTTATATTTCCCCTTCGTGCATGCCCTCCCCTTCCTATTATTTGCCCCTCCCATCTTTCTGCTCAGATGTGTGCTCTGATGGGTATGATGGTATGTCCTCTGTCCTACCTCACCGTCTGGGAGCTGACTCAGTCCAACATGGCGGCTCTCCTCGGTGGCTTGATCGTGCTCTGTGAGACTGGAACTCTCGTCCTGTCCCAGTATATCTTGCTGGACCCGCCTCTCCTGTTCTTCATTATGGCCGCCACTTTCACCACGGCCAAGTTTGTCAACAGCAGAGATGAGTGAGTGTTTGCTTGCACAGTGCGAGGGTGCTATATGATAATTAAATGCTGACTCTGAGAGAACTACTGTTTTTAGGGTCTCGAAGGCCCTAGGCTGTAGGTATGTCTGGACTGTAGATCTGTCTGGACTGTAAGTCTGTCTGGACCGTAAGTCTGTCTGGACCGTAGGTCTGTCTGGACCGTAGGTCTGTCTGGACCGTAAGTCTGTCTGGACCGTAAGTCTGTCTGGACCGTAGGTCTGTCTGGACCGTAAGTCTGTCTGGACCGTAAGTCTGTCTGGACCGTAAGTCTGTATGGACCGTAAGTCTGTCTGGACCGTAAGTCTGTCTGGACCGTAGGTCTGTCTGGACCGTAAGTCTGTCTGGACCGTAGGTCTGTCTGGACCGTAAGTCTGTCTGGACCGTAAGTCTGTCTGGACTGTAGGTATGTCTGGACTGTAGGTCTGTCTGGACCGTAGGTCTGTCTGGACCGTAGGTCTGTCTGGACCGTAGGTCTGTCTGGACCGTAGGTCTGTCTGGACCGTAGGTCTGTCTGGACCGTAGGTCTGTCTGGACCGTAGGTCT
>WLWI01001154.1_pt1 | contig 23076 bp, 26 predicted proteins | sample 6701501 | NCBI WGS metagenome assembly WLWI01 (sample SAMN12718690, study PRJNA515312) | sponge metagenome | isolation source: marine sponge | host: Mycale hentscheli | place: New Zealand: South Island, Marlborough, Capsize Point | collected 2014-11-01 | reverse complement strand
ATGGTTACTGCATATATTGGCTTGGGTACTACAATTATTTGAACTAGTGGTGTTTTACTCTAACCCAAGTTAAAGTGAGTGGACAGGAGAACTGTCATGAGCTGAATCACTTCCTTATTGCAATTGGTAAACAGGATTACAATGTTTTAAAATTTTAATCCTCTTTTTTTTTTTTTCCAACTTATATTTGATGTAACGCTTGGTGCTCATTTATACAATTGTTGCCTTGATACTATTTCTTAAAAACTCTTTCATTGCAAGAAGATCATCACATAGGTCGCACATTCAACACTCTCGACACTATTATTATCTAATCTGTTTATCTCACGAGTCGTGGGACATTTGGTGTTAATTAAATTCCTTAGCAGGCGTATCCTTGAAGGGAGTGGTACAGTTAGTGTTATTGTTGGTTGTAATACACCAATTGCTGTAGTCATATTTTATTTATTATTTTTTCTTCTTTCCTTTCAGGTTGAAGTTCAGCACAGGAGGTCCTTGCCTAAGGCATTGTTGGAGGATGTGTACAGGTGTCAGGAAGAGATCATGAACTGCCATCCCAGCGTGCAAGTCTTGCCGCTGCTCTGCACGTACATCGCGGAGCCACTCCCATTGCCCAGATTGAATAAGTCGAAACGGAACTGCGAAGGATGGAAGAGCCAATCTGAACTTTCTGATCAGCGTAAGAGAACCCGGCTATCCAATTTTTCGGAATTGCCAAAAAGTCCATCCTCACTAGCGTCCAGTAATTGCTCTACCCTTTCAGCTTGCAGCAATGATAAGAATGTCACGTCCTCCATTATGTCAGAGATTGATAAGGCATTTGCCGTTGCGCTCAGTAACGTAACCAACTCCACTTCTCCGCCTTCGGGTGGAGCCCAGCCATCTGTAACTGGTAGCTCTCTGAATGCAGTCTTACCTCAGACCATCCCACTTCCTGAGTCGTCTAATCCTGCCACACCCACTATTGAACAGGATTCGAAAATAGAGGCCTTGATATCGGACTTTTTATCGACCCAATCCGTTGTTATGCCCGAAACTTCTCTGGCCATGTCAGCGTCTCTGTCGCACGTTTTCCCAGCATGGTCGGCAGAACCCGGACCTGTATTGCCTGTTGCTGCGGCACCCTCAAAAGTACGTCTTTGCCGTAGCAGGTCAAAGCCAGTCGCATCTAATTCTATGTCAGAGCCCCTAACTGTAGCTCCGGCCACTTTTATCTTGCCGAAACCCTCTTATTCTATTGCAGTCATTCAAAATCATCATGCGATTTCTACAAACTATGCATCTCTTATGACAGCACCTAATTCTGTGGCAATTACACCAGCTTCTGTTCCAACCACAGTTGTGACCACACCCACTTCTACTTTGCCCTCACCCGCTCCTATGGTGACAACACCCACTCCAGTCACACAAGTGTTGACCACTGGGAGAGTTTCTTCCGTTGCGTCTGTCTCGAGTCGTTCATACAGAGTCCCATCAATGAATTTTTCTGCAATTTCATCCAGATCGGCCACGCCTTTCTTGGCCACACCCCTTCCTAGTTCTGAGTGGTCTCCAGCATTGAGCTCACCGACACCTCAGTTGTGCATCGAAGATGGTATTTGTAGCCTGCCGTCACCCGTTGACGATGGCCGCATTTTAAACCCGGACACTCCACTAACATGCTTCAGGGAGTCACTTTCCTCTGTGTCCAGTCCGCCTTCTACACCACTCCATCAGCTGTTCATCGATGAACCTGATTCTCCATTATCAAGTCCAGCCACGCCCATTTCTGGCCTGGATGAGAAATTGGCATCCAGTCCGATCACTCCGTTGTCGGATCAATACGAGAAGTTAGCAGCAGCTCATTCAGCCACACCCCTTACTGATCAATTTCAGAATTTTTTTTCTGCGGCATCTGGTCGGGCTATTCTCCATGGTAATCCCAAGTTTGATGCATCGAAAACCACTCCCCTATTTGAGGAATATTCTCTAGAGTCTACTTGTGCAGCCTCCAACTCAACAGTTCCTCATTGTTCAGTGCTAGCAAGACCAGCCCCACCCTCAGTAGCAACACCACCTAATGGATCATCCCAACTGCCGGTAACAGCAAACAAGTCTAGACCAGCTCCACCTCCAGTTACTGCACGTGTCTCCAAACCAGCCCCACCTCCAGTTACTGCACGTGTCTCCAGACCAGCCCCACCTCCAGTTACTGCACGTGTATCCAGACCAGCCCCACCTCCAGTTACTGCAAGTGTATCCAGACCAGCCCCACCTCCAGTTACTGCAAGTGCATCCAAATTTGCCTCATTTCAAGTTACGACCAGTACATCCAGATCAACCCCACCCTCAGTTACTGCAAGTACAGTCAGACCAGCTCCGCCCCCTGTTACTCCTAATACATCCAGGCTTGCCTCATGTCATGTTATAGCAAGCACATCCAGACCAGCCCCACCCTCAGTTACTGCAAGTACTATCAGACCAGCTCCGCCCCCTGTTACTCCTAATACACCCAGGCTTGCCTCATGTCAATTAACAGCAAGCACATCCAGACCAGCAGTGCCCTTGATTACTGCAAGTTCATCTAGCCCAGCCTCATTTCAGGTAACAGCAAACACATCTGAACCAGCCCCGCCCACAGTTACATCAAGTCCATCCAGACCAGCCCCACCCTCCGTCACAGCAAGTCCATCCCGACCAGCCCTGCCCACAGTTACATCAAGTCCATCCAGACCAGCCCCACCCTCAGTCACAGCAAGTCCATCCATACCAGCCACACCTACAACCACTTCACCCGTTCCAATTGTAATTTCTTCCGACAATTCCCCAGTTACATTTGATTATCTTCCATTCTTTTCGCCAGAACCACCAGCCCCAATGGTGTCCCAGAGGTTGACCGAATTACACTCTATCAAGCCAGGCTCAGCTCGAAACCATAAAGACCAATTGACCTCATCTGTCGTACCGACATTTACCCACAAACGCAAATCAACCACCCCATATACAATTCATTATTTAAGAAATTTATCAGCTCCTGACGATTTGAATGGTGTTACCCACGCTTCAGTTAGACCAGGACCATCCTTTTCACATAATTCACCAGCTTCCGTAACATCAAATTCAATTAATACGTCGCAATCGTCCAATCCAAAGTCAGGTATTGTGAGCAACTCCCAATTGAATGCGTCAGGTCAATCTGAAGAATCATCTACTCCTGTGATACAGAGACCTGTCAAACCCATCCCTGTCAGACCCCGCCCTCTAAAGCCAGGTCCAATCACACTTCCGCCAACCCATCCATCTACTCTGGTCAACCAACGCCTTCTTGGAAACGTTCCCATTTCTCCTATAAGCGTAAGCTCCACCCCTACTGAACGCCTACCACCGGCCAAGCTCCCCGATTCTGAGCTAGTTTCACCATTGAAATCAGTGGAAGGTACACACCCATGGATGACTAACTTGCCGGTGAAGGTCGAACATTTGAGTGATGCTTTTGGCGAATCTACTTCATCCGCATCCAGCGAACTCTGTCTGGATTCTCAAGACATGCAGCTCTTACCGTCTCCTCCTCCGTTGATCAAAGTGAGCAATTGTTCAGACGTCACTCAGTCTTGCTCTGCTGGCAGCATGTCCTCGTCTGACATCATCCAGTCTCATTCCGTCCATAAGTATGCAGCCAGGAGACCGCAGGGAGATGCAAGTTTTAGTCCCCACCACGTGAATTTGATTGGTAAGTCGAATTGGGAATATTTTAGAAAGAGAATGTGTGTTAGGTTAGTTTGTTGTGTTGTCATGGAGCAGGTGTTGCATTTTGGTTGCTTTGTATCTTTATTTTAGTTCTAGTGATATTTTATTTGATTTTCTGCTGTTTTTTAAGCCGACAGATTACAATTTGATGCTCATTAAAATAATATGGGAACAGAAAGCCTAACTGTAATTAGCCACTGCCTAAGTTGAAGCCTAGTAATAAAAATATAATAATAAATAATAATAATAATAAGAACAGCAATTTTTCTCAGTTAACAGCCAATTTATGTTTCATTAAAACTTAATCCTTTCAATCCCTTAAATTTAACTGTGAGAGTTGCTTTTATTATAATTATTTCAGCTGAGAATGACTGAATTATTGAAATATAAACACTGTAAATATAACTTCCCACGTTATTTGTAACATCCAAGTGCCTGGTTGCTTGGATACTATAAAGAATGAGCTACCAGCTGAAACAGCAACCCAGTGGCAGCTAGAGGTTCAGTTCACAGAGAGTTAACTGGTTGCCAATGGGAGACCTAACTTGACTCAATTGGTGGCTCTGTGTGGCAAGCAATCCGTAGCTATGGTGTGGGCAGCATAAGGTCCCATTTGTAACCACGGAACTGTTCCTAAATTCTGACTTCAATTTAAATTGTACAAGTCCCCATACTCACGTGGACCCTTTTCCTACTCATTTAAACAACCCATAAATTATTTTGAAGCTGTTAGTCCAATTATTATTATTATTATTATTATTATTAATAACAAACAGCCAATATTGTTAATTAAAGCTTAACTTGCTCACGTTTCGACTTCTTGCCGAAGTCCTCTTCAGGGGTCAACTGAAGTGGACTTTAGCAAGAAGTCGAAACGTCAGGTTATGTTTTAATTAATAATATTGGCTGTTAGAAAGAGAAAAAATTGCTGTTATTATTTCAGCCGAGAATGGCTGAATCATTTTTTTTAAAATTTATTTTTATTTATTATTATTATTATTATTATTATTATTATTATTATTATTATTATTATTATTTTATTAATTTTTTTGTATAGAATCTCATCAGAAGTGTATCTTTTCGGTCCGACCAGTGGCTCCTATTCTGGGAGGCAATGTTGTGCATCCTCCATGTCGTCATTGCCTGCTAGGTCCTTGCATCGTCGTCCGCCCGCCAGACTGGCTGTGGGCGCAGTCACAGATGGTGGGAGGGGGAAATATGAAGAGGAGACATTGGCTCTACCAGAAGCTCCTGCTCATACTGGGCAGTCTTGGGTTGTGGACACACCCACACTACCTGGCCCACAAGAGGATGGTTAATAGATACGGGACTGCGGAGGTCATGCCCTTGTGTGTCATCTATGTGAGTGGTGGTGGACGTAATATAGAATTATGGTTAGCTCTGAACGATATATTATAATAGACTATTTTTTAAATTTTACTTCTTAATTATGGGGCAAATCGTTTTAATTTTCTGGTAAGCTAAGTTAAGAAGAATAGTTTAACCGTGCCATAGTATTGTCTTGTCCCAAAGGGCTCAGATAGGCTTTGTGGTAGGTAGCAAGATCGACTTATTTTTTAATTGTATTTTTTTTAATCAATTTAAAAAAAAATTATCTTAATGGTGACTTCTTTTGTAGGTGTGTCTGTGTGTTAATATGCTGATTTAAAAAAATTTTTTTTTTTTATTGTTGTTTACTTGCAGGCTGTTCGCTCTACTTACCCGAACCCGTCCCGCACGCAATACATGGACGTCACTCCACACTATGTGGCATGAACTGATCATCAACGGAACTAACGACCTAACCTTCTTGCCACTTTCTTTGCAGGAGTAAACTTTGTCTACTTATCACTTATTATTGGCTTCATCATAAAGCATTCATTCATTCAGTGATTTGCCGAGACATTCGGCTTGCTTGTGTTATTTGCTTTGTTTGTGGACCATTTGTTGTTCTAATTATCACTTATTGTTAAATTCTGTTTTGTTTTGATGTGCTTATTGCTATACCATTAGAATTCACTTAGAAATGATACATCTGGTAATAGTTGGGAATTGAAAGTGTAATGGAAGGATTTCGACGGTTGTGAATTCCTCTCTCGTTTAATCGTATTCTTTGTATTTTTATGTTGGTCTTTAGAAAGGATTTGAAGTGGACATCTCATTAGACGACATCCAGGGTTTCTTTGACCAGTACGGGAAGGTCAGTTGGCTGGAGAGATTTGCATGGTTGAGAATAGTTAACTGTGCAGTAGTCTTTACATGTGAATGTTTTTATTTGCTTGTGATATGTTTAGCTGGAGCACGTTCAGATGCGGAGAGTTCCTGCGGACAGAACCTTCAAGGTGGGTGTGGCTTGTCCTCTTCATGTATTTCCATTTCATTATGCTAATTTCTGTACCTGAAGACTAGCAAACTTGGTTGAAATGTTGTGCTAGAATCATAGTTCCATTTGATGTCTGTAATCCAACAAGAAACAGCTAGTGAATAGAACTATCTCAACCAGGTCACTGTGCCGCTCAAAAGTCACTGATTTGCTTCATTCTTATGTTGAGATGGCTCTTATATTTGATTTCACTTCCAGGGCTCTGTATTTGCCGAGTTCAAAGAAAAAGAGAAAGCGCTTGCTTTCCTGGAATTGGCCACTGTAGAGTTCAAAGGGAAAGAATTGTACAAGGAGTCAAGGTGAGGGGACTTGTGTTTGTGGGTGTGTTCGGTGGAAGAATACTTGTAGTCATGAGGTGTGTTCGTGTGAAGTTCCTGAATACTTGTGTTTAACGAAGTCTCTATTTCTTTCTGACTATATGAACTTTTCCTTCTACTGGCAGAGAAGCTTATGGAATTCGAAAGACTGAGGAGAAGAAGAAGGACAAGGCAACTAAAGAAGACTCAACACCTGAGAATAAAGGAGAGGATTCTTCACCGAGGAGTCAAGTATTGACTAAAGATGCTGTGTTGTTCTTCAAAGGAGTAAAGACAACTACTTCCAGGGAGAATATTAAGGTCAGTGGTAAGGTCAGTGGGTGTGGCTATGCGAAGGCTGTAGTATTCGTTTGTGTAAAATGGATTTTGAAACTGGCATATCCTAATGATTTTGCACAAGTAAGGTCTGGATGATTTGGTGTTGAATACGTGTGTGCTAGTGCAGTTTTGTTAGTTGTTGTTGTTGTTGAATACGTGTGTGCTAGTGCAGTAGGGTAAAGTGACTGTTTGTTTTAAATTGTCTTGTGTTATGTCTATATTGAGGGGGTGTTAGCTGCTCAGGATAGAAACTATAAATAGAAGGACCAGTTATCTCAGCAACACTCTACTATTTATAGGCCAAGAACTGAGCTACACATGTGATAGCAATCAGCTTAGCCTATCTAGGGAACACAACTTGCTACTGCAATGACTGGAATGGATGTTAACAACTGAACTAGACAAGACAGAGACCTCTACTAGAGAAGAGAGCAGAGGTCTTGCATTAGAAACCCTGACTGCACAAAGACAACTAGGAGAGAGAACCAGTACACTTACTATCACAAAGTATAGAATAAGCTAGAACAGCATTCCCATAGGAGTATACAGTACAAAAGTGGGATTAGAATTAGGCAGTGGGTTTGAAGGTAAGTAAGTTGAGAATGGAAGGAGCTGATGATAATTATGACCAGTCAGTAATTGAATGGAGGTTGGAAGGTGTGTTGTGAGGTTTGTATAGGTGGTAATGGATGAAGGCTTGTAGAACAAGAGAGGGAGTTACTGGTGGGGCTCATGGCTTGTAGGGTTGTGTAAAGATTTAGGATACACGCACATGCTCATGTGTGTTACCAAACTAGATATTGAACACCATATCCATTATACATACATGGCATGTTTTGTTTGCACAATTATAAGTCAGTCCTGGACTCCCTGCAGGTATCAACATGCCCATGTAGTTATTCTTACTGTAGCTAACATTTCTTGGCCCAAAACACAGTGGTATAGCAGGACAGCCCAGCACTCACCCAATCTCTTGTTTGGTATGATAAGTAGCTGGATATAGTGTTGTCCTCAAGCAATGGGTTAATAGAAATGTGTAGTAGCTTAAAAGATCTCAGTATTCATCTTCTAGTAGTAAGGGTGCCCTGCCACCGGAAACCAAGGTGTGTAATTGCAAATTGACTGTTTTTGCTGTTGGTATTTTTCTTTTTCTGAGTGCTGTGGGCTTACTTCGTTGCTATAGGTAGAATGGGCAATAACAGAGGAATGTGTGTGTGTGTGTGTGTGTGTGTGTGTGTGTGTGTGTATGTGTGTGTGTGTGTGTGTGTAGGAGGAGTTGAATGCCCATGCTACTGTAGCGTTCATTGACTTCTCCATTGGAGATAGTCAGGTAAGTTCATGTGTTAGTTGGCGTGAGATAGATGCAGAAAACTAGAACACACTATTCTTAATTTCTATGCCAGGGATAGCTTAGCTGGAAGGTTGTTAGTAGTACATATTTGTGTCTATGGAGAGTTTGACACTTACATTGTGACAAGATTTCTGCGTATCAATTGCAGAGCCCTAGTTCCCATTATGTGTGTGTGTGTGTGTGTGTTGCCAGGGTCATATAAGGTTTGAAGAGGAAGGCAGTGCTTCTAAAGTCTTAGCTGCTCTGAAGGAAGGAGCTGGAGAAGGCGGAGTCATTACACTGTGTGAAGCCGAGGTGGAGGTCCGTGTACTGCAAGGTAAAACGAACATTATTCCTTTCTCACCCCTCCCAATTAATTTCAATATTACTTATGCTGACTGCAAGCACTCGATATTCCTTCTTCTTTTTTTTTTCCAATTTTTTTTTTCAAATCTTTTTTTTTTTCCTCCTCAATAAACGTCCTCTTCCTGTGTCATGTGATTTCAGATGAAGAAGAAGAGCAGTATTGGGCTAAGAAGGCTGCGGACAACATGATGTCAAAGAGAGGCGGTGGGAGGAGGAAGAGAGGCAGGGGGAGGGGCGGGCGAGGAGGAGGGGGCGGAGACAGGAAGAGGAGGCGAGACGACTACCCTCCCCCAGCGGTGAAGCTGCTGAAGGAAGATGGAGGGAAATCCAAGGAAGCAACAGAAGCATGACAAGCATCTTTACAGAAGCTTTTGACAGAAATAATCAGATACAAACTTTACCCTCACACATTATGTAGTTTCTCATTTTTTCCTCTTGTTTCTTTGTATTTTATTGGCGGAATAATTTAAATTTGAAAAGATGATCAGTAAAGAAATGGCGTTGACAGGTGGAAGAGAAATGAAGGAAGGAGTGTGTAATGAAATGAGTCCATTCAATGGAGAAAGAAGATCTATCTTTTGGCTTTCTTGATCTGATTGACTCGCTAAAAATTAAAATTACCACTAATAGATGTTGATTGTATACCAGTGAAACTTGCCTGTTTATGAGCCTCTGTAGCTGCAGACTTCTTGGGAGGGGTTGGAGCTTCATCAGACACGAAGCCAGGAACACGAATGTTCCATGATCGTTCTGCAATACATGAATCGGAGATACAACAAGTCTTGATACATCGTAAACATTTTCAAGTACAAAGATAACATAACATGAAGAATTCTTTCTAGTTAATTTTATGATCTTTCTACAAGTTACTTAGCAAGTATGTAACCCAGAGTAGCGGTGGACACTGGCAGTAGGGCATGTCAACCACCAGCACATGAATAGTCACTGTATAGCAAACCCTCTGGCATGAGAACAACCAAACTGGGACCAGGGTTTCAGTTCACAAATTAGAGGTGCGTGTGTATACACATACTATATATATTTGTACCATAGTACATTCAAACCGTCCAATCAAATTGATCTATTCACAGTGACACACCCACCTCCTAGGAGGTGAACATTCTATAGCCTACAGCATAAGTCAGTTGCACCACTCTGATCAGTTGGTACAAATTTTTCACTATCCTCAGGCCTTCGGCCATTGGTTATGTAAGTCCCCACACAGTCCATCAATTATATGTAAATCTCTACTGACTTCCACATCATTGTAAACCTATACAACTATACATGTATCCCCTTGACCCCTTACCCAAGTGAAGTTGCAGGTCTTTTGTCTCCACAGTGGTCGATTTCCGATGCTTGGCCAGCTTGCATGCCGATGTGACCACACCCTCTATAAAGTCATCTGCCATATGCATCAACAACTGCAACCAAAACAATAGATACAAACTTCACAATGTACAAAAGTCTTAGCCAGAGACATCCCTTACCTAGTATTTACAGAACAAGAAAACGAGAGGATTTTCCCACAAAAATAGTTTCCTTTATAGTTAAATACTTGACTGACTGAGCCATAGTAATTTATAAATAAGAGTAATATACAGATTCGATATCTAGGTACTTATAGTCAAATAAGGCTCTTCTAGATTTGAGTAAAACATTGTTTCCATTTAACCACACTCACACCTATATTCAGGCCCCACATTCTTACTTAAGCATTTATTCTTTAGCCCATTACATGAACATATATATACCTCTTCCACGTCTTCATCTAGTACTTGTTTAGGGTCAATCTCGCTTACTAAATCTTGTAATTTCTGCTGACTCAGAACACCCGAGAAATCTATTTCCGTCAATAACAGATAACTCAACCGATAACAAAATATGAGGCATTTAACATACCGTCTCTCTGCCTTGGCTCCATCTAACTGACTGCTTGCCTTGGACTTTTCTTCTAGCCGCTTGTGATAAGTGCAAGCCACACCCTACGTGCACGGAAAGGCGGGGTTATTAAATTGTGCTGACGTCAGCACAATCGAAAACTGGAGTTAAAAGACATGGATTCCTCTACAGCTAAGGCTAACTTTGAGTTGGCCAATGATATCATTCCCGTTTCTAGCGTAGATGCCATTTTCAAATACGACCGAGCCCAGCAGCAGGAGATAACAGCTTCTAAACCGTGGGCCAAGGAGTAAGTAAAAAACACAACAAAACAAATGGGAGCTGTGAAGGTGTGATCTAGATTTACATGTACAATAGCCATCACTTTTCCGGTTGTTTTGGGAGTCATAGAGTAAACCACTGCTTGTCTCTAGATCTCTCAGAAGTCTTCTTCATTTCAGTGTGATCACCGAAAATGTGAAATCCTATTAAGTAGGAGTTATACATTCTCACTTTTCCAACAGACTGTTCGTTACAGAATAGTTCGATTGAACATTCCTTGAGTGACTTAACGATTAGAACGCATGTAGTGATATGACATAGCAGACTTGGTTTGGAACGTGATAACGTTATCAATATTAAAACTGTCGGAGTAAGTCTAAGAAATATGACATTTTAGTTCGTGATATAACACGTGTAAGGTTTGCATCTGTAGCTTGGGCTAGTTTCATGGATAATAAATACATGTATATTATGTATGTACTATTCAATCTACTGAAACTGTTCTATTCCATCTTATTTAACGGTAAGGGTATACGTGAAACCAGTATCAATAATAAATCAATTTTTTTTTCTTAGCCGTCATTATGAATAGAATATAATTATGGCATTTTATTTTCTGTCTCGTGTAGTCCTCACTATTTCAAAGACGTAAAAATATCTGCGCTGGCTCTGCTGAAGATGGTCATGCATGCTCGGTCTGGTGGCAGGCTAGAGGTCATGGGGTCAATACAGGGCAAGGTGGACGGGCAGACGATGATTGTCATGGACGTGTTCGCACTTCCGGTGGAGGGCACGGAGACTCGAGTGAACGCACATGAGGAGGCATACGAGTACATGATCACTTACCACGAGTCTTGCAAACAGGTAAGGGGTTGCCATTAGTATTGTTTTACTTTTGGAAGTGAATTTCTTAGAAATATTTCAAATGCAAATTCTGCGTATAAACTAAGACCTTATCTACAGTGATTGGCTATTAATTTATTTGTGAGGAATATTGGTCAACATTTCTTGATATGATTCAATTATTCTCATCTGAAATAACTATAATAGCTTTTTTCCCTCAGTTTTTAACAACCAATGTAATGTTTTAAACATGATATGCTTTGTCCTGGTCCTCTCAGGTGGGCAAGCCAGAGAATGTGCTGGGCTGGTATCACAGTCACCCTGGCTACGGTTGCTGGCTGTCTGGCATTGACGTAGGGACACAAATGACTAACCAACAGTTTCAAGATCCATTCCTGGCCATTGTGGTGAGTGCAACCGTTGTATCGTGAGTGTGAGGGCAAGATAGGTTGAAAGAGTAACTAAATACTAAATGAAGTGTGTGTGTGTGTTTAGATTGATCCAATTAGGACTATGTCATCCGGTAAAGTCAGTCTCGGCGCTTTCAGAACATACCCTAAGGTACAGTATCAGCATCTGTACTAATGGCAATCTATATAGAAAAATGGACATTGTTATAGCATGATGTTGATTGTTTGCACTTGTGGTGGTGGGTGTGGTTATGTTTGCTTATATGGTAGGTGTGATTATGATCCTTTTTTTAATTAAAATTTTTTAAATATTTTATTGATTTATATATATTTTTTTACTAGGTGTGGTAACATTAGCTTTTAGTTGGTGTGAGGTTTACCTATTGTGGTTAAGGTTACTTATGGTGGGCATAGTTCAAGTCAACTTGTGTGGGTATGGCAAAGTGGACTTAGGTGGGGGGGTGTGACGATTGGTGTAGGGTGTGGCCAAGTGGACTTAAAATGTATGTGGTGAATTAGAAAAGGCCTGTAATCCTGTAATGCAGTAAATATAAATTGTTAACCCAAGCAGCGAGTGAGTTTGAAATCTTGCAGAGAACTGAACAAGATATTCAATCTGAATGAATTGGCTAGATAGAGAAGATGCTGGCTGAGAATTCATTATCGTATATCTATTCAGGGATACAAGCCACCTGATGAAGGACCAGCTAAGTACCAAACCATCCCTCTGGAGAAGATAGAGGACTTTGGAGTTCACTGCCGCCAGTATTACTCTCTGGAGGTAACGTATTTCAAGTCTTCCCTGGACTCACACCTGCTGGACCTCTTGTGGAACAAGTATTGGGTCAACACTCTTTCTTCATGTTCTCTACTCTCGGTAAGTGGGTGTGGTTGCAGCTTGTGTGTTCCGCAATACACTACATCGTGCCACATCCATAACTCAGTATTAATTGGTACTTTATGCATGAATCTGGAGGAAAAAAATTGAAGAGGGTGGCGGGAGAGGAGAGGAGGGGAGTTAAGAAAAAGATGGAGTGGAGGGAGATCAGGGATTGGTTTGTGTATCAAGGAAATTGTGATAAGGTTCTGTTCTAACATTTGATAGAATGCAGACTACACCACACAACAAATCTCGGACTTGGCACAGAAATTAGAGCAGCTGGAGCATCAGGTGAGCGAGGCTGGAAGCCATTTAATATTCTTTTTTGTTGAGTTACTGTGTCTCATTCGTATACTTTTTAGCATACAGTACATAAACATTTATTTTCCTTTTGCTTTAGAATGTTTCCAGTGGCTTTGGGAAGGGAGGGATGACCAGTAGCCATGGCAGCAAGGGAACGGACAGCAAGCTGAGCAAGTTGTCTCAGGATTGGTAAGTGTGTCTGTCTGAGTAGTTTCCCATGTAACAATTAATCCATTGTATCCCCTCTCGCCCATTCCCTCTTTCTCCCCCACTTCTTGTTTTTCTCCCCTACTTCTTTGTGTTCTTCCTTTAGTTCCAAGGCTACCATTGAAGTTGTTCATGGGTTGATGGGACAGGTAGTGAAAGACAAACTGTTTAATTTTTCTGTATCAGTGACAGATGAGGTCTAATTATATGATGTCACTACTCCATTTCCATTGATCACTCTCCGTTCCTATTAAATACTATTTTAGTTCTCAAGTTTTTAAACAATAAGTTATGCAAACACTCGAATAATATAAACCATTTTTTGTCATTCAATGACAAGAACAAATGCATGTACAAAAGTAAAATTTGAAAAAAATCTGCAAATGAAAAAGATATAGTGATTGCTAGTAGGGAAATAATGACAATAGCAACAGCAACCACAAAACAACAAAATAATAATAATAATAATATAACAGTAATAATAACAACAATAATAGTAGTACAAAAATGATTATGACTACTGAAAAACTATATCAGTGAGATCTTTAGCCAATTCAGACATCTCTAAGTCCATGAGGAGCTTGAGCAATCCATTCCAACTTCGGCCATAATTGAATCGTGGATTACTGTCATAGAGCCAGTGATGGAGGACTGCACGGCAACACACCTCCACTCCTCTCCACATGTTGTCAAGTTTTATGATGTCAATGCGGACATTGCTCAGACCAAGGAGATGGCTGGCTTCTTCCCATTTAGGAGTTATGGCTTCAACCAACCGTAGCTGTTTCATATCTGGATTTCCAAGGACTAGGAGGTGCCTCATATTGAATGGGATATCTGAAATAAGAAAACGTATACAGTAAATTATCTAGAGATGAGAATTTTCATCAGTCGTTTGTATGTGTTCTGTATTTGTCTTCCCTTTGAAATTATCAAGCCAATGGTGGCACATCTATAAATCATCCCAATGGAAATTACACAGGTAGCTATATTGCTAGCAAACATTGTATGCAGAAATTTTATATTATAATTTCTAGAGCTATGTGATAGCTGGATGACTAGCTGTATTTACACAAGCGTACCTACCTCGAGTACTATTTGAAGAATCATAACTACTTGATATCATAGGACCTGTAGTGGGAGGACCTAGGAATATCATATTATATACATTCAGTCATATTAAAAATTCATCAAACTCAGACATATACTACATAGTTATACCTGGTAGATGAGAAGAACGCAAGGTATGTGTTTCAGTATTTTTAAATCCTTCTAGTTTAAATTTTACTTCCACTTGCTTGTCAGGCTCGAAATTTAGTCGAAACTTCAAATAAGGAGGACATGCATCGACATATGAACTGATGTCTAATTTATGCAAATAAGTGCGGTCAGGTTCATCTAAATGAACACTTTCTGAGGTAGGTACACAGGTATAGTGCACAGTCACGTCTCTGTCCTTGTCATTGAAGTGGACAACATGTCTGGATACTAGCTTCACATCTTCTCTGTATTCCTCTTTTATGTAATTCTCCACACATTTTTTGAAAATGCCGCAATTCTTTACAACGGACAGGTAGATATCGCAGTATTGTCGACTGAAGGGTAGCTGGTGCAACGTAGAACTGCAGTAAAGAGATGATTCATATGATTTTTCCAGCACACTGAGGATACCTCTCACACGAAATCGAGAAAATAGTCGGCCAATTGTGTACCACGACAATTTCGAGACTACTAATTCCCCATAGTCTCGGGTAAACGTACCGCCACGAATGATTTTGAAGTGATCAGGTTGGTTTTCATCACAAGTGACAAAGCATAGATTCTGAACATCATCTGGTGCCTCGTGTTTTATTCTAATGGTCACTGGAGTCTTGAGTTTCTTGGAGCAACTGAAGTCATAAACTCTGCTTACTGGCTTGAGTTTGTGGGAAAATCTTGAAGGAGCTACTGAGCCAGTGGATATGCTAATGGTAGTATTGCTGCGATCTCCAGACTGATTTCCTTCAAATTGTACCTGCAGCCCATTTTTTTTCATGTCTACTGAACTTTTTAGCCCCTTGTATGTCACTTTAACTTTCTGTTCAGAAGTAAAACCTCGCAGTTTTTCTTGCTGTACTGGTTGGGTTAAACCTGGCAGTTTTTCTTGCTGTACTGGTTGAGTTAAACCTGGCAGTTTTTCTTGCTGTACTGGTTGGGTAAAACCTGGCAGTTTTTCTTGCTGTACTGGTTGAGTTAAACCTGGCAGTTTTTCTTGCTGTACTGGTTGGGTAAAACCTGGCAGTTTTTCTTGCTGTACTGGTTGGGTGTCTTCTTGTACTTCTGCAAACAAAAATCAGACATATGAGTGGTAGGGATATTTAGCTAGTTTATCTCTGTTATAAATCAGTTCATTCTGCCTCAGGGAAGTAAGTAGAGTTTATCAGGGTAAATGCATTTTTAAAACTATTTTTTATTTAATGTAATTTTTAATTGTTTGTCTTTATTGAAATGAAGACAGAAACTACATTAGGTCTGTTTATTTGTGTATTATTGCTAAATATTTGGATAATAAAATTGTTCCAAATTATAGCTAATTCATTTTCATTCAAAGGTACTTAATTTTTGGCCTCTATAATTTCTCAAACTATTCTTTCATGCTGCAGCTTTAGCTACCTTCTTCTATGACAGGTAGTGATGGATAGTCATCCATAGTGATATTGTCCATTTCTTCCTCTTGACAAACATTTAAAGCCGATGGAGGAGTGTCGAGCGAAACAGGAGTTTCTTCATCTGAAGACACACACACACACACACATATATTATATACACGAAAGTATCAACAAAGTTGACTAAACTACATTGGAAATCAGTAGACTACTAACTCAAATTTCCAATACAATTAAGCGTTAGTCTATTTGACTAAATCCGTAAAAATAACAATGGACATGAGTAGCTAATACTTAAATGGAAATCAAATATTGTGAGTAAACTAGCTATAAGGTGAAACTGACATGAAATAAAATAGTGTGACAGTTTTTTTTTTATCACCTGGTGCTATGTCATCACCATTATGATTGACCATAACTGACTTACCGTAGGTTAATTGATGAGTCGTAGATATAACTGTTTTGTCTTCATTCTGTAATTCATAAACCATATAAAAAAATTAGTCACTATTGCTAAATACAAAAAAGAAAAAGAAAAGAACAGAATGGTAACTAGCACTAATTTAAATTTAAGAACTTTTTTCTTCATTTCATTAGCTACTTGCTAGCTATAAAAACTTACTGTTTTGTAATCTTCATGGAATTTAGTAGAAACTTTTGGCAGTTGCAATCTCTTTATAGCCCCTTGCAGTAGTCTAACAATTTCAAGATGCCCATTCTGATTAGCTAGCATTAATGCAGACTTTCTATTTTTCCCTGTGAGATCTGTCCGAGCTCCATTATCTAGCAGAATGGTAACCACATCAACATGGCCTTTCTGACAAGCAAACATGAGCGCTGAAAGTCCATCTTTCGTTTGCAGATCCACTTCAGCCTTATTTTGTAGCAATGCTTTAACCAACTCAGTGCTGCCATTCTTACTAGCAATCATCAGAGCTGAGATTCCTCCTTTTTTTTGTACGTCCACTTGAGCTCCATGGTCTAGTAGCAGTTCAACTACTTCGGCATAGCCATTCTGGCTAGCTTGAATTAAAGCAGACGATCCATCCTTGTTTAGCATGTTCACATGAGCGCCTTCCTCAATTAGTAGTTTAACTAAGTCAGTATAGCCATTTTGGCTAGCTACCATTAGAGCAGACAGCTTTCCTTTCCCCATTGGATCCACCTTTACCCCATTCTTAAATAGTAATTTAGCAACTTCCGTATGGCCACTCTGGCAAGCTGCCATTAGACCTGCGTACCCACTTACTCTTATCAAATCTACTTGTGTCATTCTATTTGTCCATACTCTGACCGCTTCAACATGACCATTTTGACAAGCTACTATAAAGGCAGACTTTTCATCTTCCTTGCAGAGGTTTTCCTGGGACCCATTTTCTAGCAGTGCTTTAACCACTTCTGAATATCCATTCTCACTGGCTAGAACAATTGCACATGAGCCATTTATGTTTTGCACATTCACACCAGCGTTGTTCTTCAATAGGATCCTTACAACTCTGGAGTCATCGTTCTTACAAGATACCATTAGTGCAGAATTGCCATCATTCTGTTGCAGATCTACTTGAGCCCCATTTGATAGCAGTACTTCAATGACATTACAATGGCTACTCTTACAAGCTTTAATTAGAGCAGATGATCCATGTTTGTCTTGCAGATCCACTTGAGCTCCATACTTAAGTAGTTTTTCAACCATTTTAGCTTTCCCAGTGTCGCTTGCAAGCATAAGACTAGACGAACCATCTGTACTTTGCAGATCAACCTGAGCTCCATTCTGTAGCAATAATTTAACCACACCAGAATGATCATTCCTAACTGCAAACATTAACGCTGACCATCCATTCTTCGCAGGCAAATCGACCTGAGCCCCATTATGCAGCAGTAATTTTACCATTTCACTATGACCATTCAGGCTAGCTATTATCAGGGCAGAAATCCCATTTTCTTTTTGAATATTCACCTGAGCCCCACCCTTCAGAAGGATGGTACTGACTTCAGCATGATTATGCTGGCTAGCAATTATTAAGGCCGAACTCCCACTTTTATCTTGCAAATCTACCTGAGCTCTATGTTCTAGTAGGGTTTTAACCACTTCTGCATGGCCATTCCGGCTAGCTATCATTAATGCAGACAACCCTTCTTCTGTTAGTAGATCCACTTTAGCACCATTCTGTAGTTGTAACTTAGCTACTTCAAAATGGTCACTTTGACAGGCTGCTTTATTCTCAAGTAGTAATTGGACTACTTCAGCATGACCTTTGCTACTCGCTATCATTAATGCAGAATAGCCATCCTCATCTTGCAGGTTAACTTCAGCCTGATTTTCAAGCAATGTCTTCACCACTTCAGCATGTCCATTTTGGCTAGCTATTATCAAGGCAGAAGCACCATTTGCCCTTTGCAAATCAACCAGAGCTTTGTGCTCTATCAGTATTCTGGCCACTTCAACATGGCCATTCTCACTTGCTGTCATCAAGGCAGACCACCCACCACCCCTTTGGAAATTCACTTGAGCCCCATTTTCTAACAGTACTTTAACCACTTCAAAATAACCCTTTTGACTAGCTAATATTAGTGCAGGCCATCCATTTTCCAGCAAATCTACCTGAGCACCATTTTCAAGCAATAAGGCTGCAATGGAGGAGTAGCCATTACAACAGACTCTATGCAGCAAATATTTCTTCTCAATATGTTGTATATTTCCCGTAATATTCTGGAGTCCTATTTTCACTAACCTGTTGTCTCCTATCTCACACCCAATTTCCAGCACTTCCGTCACGGTATCATACGTTTCTTGTTTTCCCAGAATAGTAGAGACCGTAGGGTAATCGCCTGACTCGATAGCGAGTAAAAGGTCCTCCATTGGATAGCTTCAAGTGCACACCCACAATAGGAGTTGTTGGAATAATATTAATAGTTAATGTTTTTTTGTTGTTGTCAAGGCAATATTACGTAGAAGACCTTTTACCAAAAGCCCGGTCAACGCCCCTTCATTCTTGCGTAGTGAAACCCTTTACCTGAGTGGTATTGCTACTAGTTTTATACCAGCCCCCAGTAGCTGTGATATCTGGCTTTGAGTGGTACAATTTCACTTGTCCTCATCAACTATTTAGTGCACAGTTTGTCTGATCCAGATAGCTAGTTAATACGGTTTGCAGTAGTTTAAATCTGTTGAATCCCTGTTAACTCCCTAAGCTGGCTCTGTGGGATGCTTTTAGGTACTTTAGCCTAGTATATCTCGGGCATAACCCTGTACCTAATTGCTCCAGAAGGGTCCGGTTACCTAACGCACCCGTTTAGTATCTTTACCCAGGATTCCGGGGGGGGGGGGGGGGGGGGGGGGGGGGCTGATGTCTTAAAGTATGTGTAATCTACTTGTTTAGCGCATGTGTTCACAGATGCAAAGTCATTTAGAAAGCATACCCAAGCAGGGAGGCTCATTGGGGCTTTGAGTTTGCTGCAATTCAATTATTGTTTGATAATTTTTTATGTGGGTTTATCAACATATTACCAGTTGAATAATGTGGTGTGAGGTTTTGAATCTGTGGGCAATACATGATCTTGTGTAAAATGTGGTATTTGTATATTCTTTTTTATATATTTTTTGCTATTTGTATTAACCTCTCTTCAACACACACAATTGAATTCTTATATTTAAGTCATAACTTTGTTTAGTGGAATGGTAGGATCTAATTAAATATACCTATTATAGCAATATCATACAGAATTATATAACTATATAGTGTTGTTGCCTGACTCAGAATAATTTAATCATGCACTTGGTCACTTTTATTATGTAATAAGTTAGCAGGCTAGAAGTATTGGTTTGGTGTCATAGTATTACAATTGTATTGCGATTAAATTTGCTTTCTTGGCTTATGAGTGATTGCATTTATCCTAACCTGAGTATTTTACCTGAATTGCCATTAAATTGGCCACAATGATTTTGTATTGTCTGTATGTCAGATGGTATGATAATAAATTGAAGTAATCTATAAATTGTGGTGAATGTTCAGTTGTGCATAGATGAATTATAAACAAGCACAGTGAGCCAAAACTGTACAATTAATGCAGATACAGGAAATGTTGTACAAGAAATGCATTCCAGATTCCATACAATGTAGTGTCTGGGAAACTTTCCTGAAGCTCGTGGTGGAAGTGTTTCTTCTAAATTGGCTTTTGGAATAAATGGCTGTAGTAAACATGATTTTTAAACTATTCTGTAGCATAATAAATGCTCTACAACATATACTAAAATAAAAATTTGCTATCACAGGGCTTAGCCGCCACACTCTATGAAACCAGACCCACCTAAATTTTTTGATTGTAGAGTAAGTCACAGCATGAATGCTTGTGAGGATACATATAAAAAACTAGGAGTTAACAAAGTTTCAAAAGGCTTGATAACTTGCTGAGAGTCTACTGTTGTGAGAAAATCTTATAGAATAGTCGACAAGTCACCTAAAGCTACAAAAATGTATGTCTGATACTTGGTCAGTTGAATAGCTAGTACCAATCCTGCTGGTCATCCTCAACCATTATAATCAGATATTTGTGCCTCAATAAAGAAAGGCTCTTGAAGACTCATTGGGAAAGCAAGACTGGCACTTACCTAGTAGACTGAAGCCGAAAAAAAGACCTGGAACTTATTTTCTTTAGCGTCTGCTGTAGTGTGGATCCGGAATTTACTGATGAATCAACTAAAACATCATAATTGCCTTATTAGGGAAATTGGAAGTCTCATTTGGCAAGGGGAAAGGGGGATCCCAGTGTTCTCCTCCCCTTATGTTTCACATTTTAGTGGAAGGCTGTACAACAAGACACTCAAAGACACTACAAATTAATGCAAATTGAAGATAAAACATATAAAAATAATATTTTCTGTGATTTTGGTTAAAATTACTACAGCCTTGGCAAGATTAGAGGCTCCTAATGACATATGTCTCTCCAATTGCACAATTTGTTATTAAATAAATTCACACCTTCTTCACATACTAGAAGCTTTATGAACTACAGATCTAATAACAAAGGCCAAGTTTTTACCCTGGTGAGTCGAAAAGTAGCAAGATATATACAGTATTTAAAGTTTCATTGCTTATTAGATGTATTCTCTCTTTCACAGGCATTTTTTTTAAAGAATACAGAATTATAAACATTCGGTCGCATTAAGCAAGCGATCCTTGGTTCGATTCCTGATGGCAACCAAATATTTTTAATTCTGTATTCTTTATAAAAGCCTTAAGAGAGAATGCATGGCTAAGAAACAAATTGTGAACTTTTATTGCTAACAACATTTGACAAGAAAGCAATGGTAAATTTCATACACTTGATATCAGTCAGTAATCTACGTCATACACGTTTAATTGATTTCTGTGCTATCACTTAGAATGCAGGGTGGGGCTAATACCAGAATAATATAGTATACATGACTTGATGAATGGCAACAGCAACATCACAATCGACCATTCTGGATCTCTTGGAGCATCCATGGTAGCTATCTAAACATTTCTTTCAGTTTAAAAATGCTCAAAATATTAGGTCCCATTTATGATTACTTTGTATTAGTTTATTTCTCAAAATGCCCTCTCTCTTCATTCCTCATTACTTACTGATATTTCTGTAGTTAAATAGTTTTATGCTTGCCACAAAATGTGTCTTGTTTTGTATTTATCACTTACCATTTACAACTTCCATTACTTTTTATTTATGTTGCTTCAATTTTTTGAGTATATACTCACATTCACAGACTATAGCAGTTCTTGTCTCTGTATTGGGATGTAACTGATCATATTCTGTATGCGATTATCAGCTTGGCTCCCTGTAGCTTTCATCTCGACTGTACCTATGGCATGTCCTGGAATATATCAAGTAAGAATTACTTCTGTGGAACTATCCTCATCTTTATTTGCACCAAAATGCAGTGAACTTTGTTGCTTTTCTTGCTTTGATATACTGGAAATACCCTTACAATGTTCTTGTTACTAGCAAAATCTTCTCCATACAGAGACAAGGACAAATTTGATTGACATAATTTATTCCTTCAGATTCAACTATATGCGCCACTAATTATCTTGCTGTTTATGTATGTGTGTACGTATATAAATAATGTATATACAATAAAATCAAGCACGGAGATTTTGACTTTAGTAGTTTTTGTAGTCAGAATGTTAAGTTAAGTTATTGAATGTACTAATGATGTGCTCAGCACAAATGGCAAGCGAGCTGGTCTGGCTGAAATGAATGTTAGATTCTCATATTCATTTGTTAGTTAACTGTTGTTGTTGTTTTTGTTTAGATTATTTGTGCTATTCTTTAGCAACATGCCACACTTTTATGCACACATACATCTGGGTATACCAGCACAAGACTTACATTGTATTCTCTTTGCGACTTGACAAAGGATTTTCAAGCGGTAAGCAATCAAAATTCCTAGGATGATATGGGTAAGAATTGCTATACCAAAGGATTTTATTTAAGCTAACCACCTTTCCATAGTACGCTCCATTCAAAATGCTCTGTTGTACCAGAGCTCTATTTGTCATAGCATTACATTGTGTTCTCTGAGTGACGGACTACTTGGCAGTGAATTTTCAAGAACAAATCTGTTATGTAAGACACATAGCTATGGCAAACGGTGCATGAACAAAGATATTTTACCACCACCACTAAAAAAATTAACTCAGCTAAGTTTGTAAAACCTAACTGCGAACGTCTCTGGGGTAGGTAGCTGTATAACCGAAAATTGTTGAACTTGACCGGTTGCTATAACTTCAAGGGTAATGTGCTCGGCAATACAGGTGAAATAAACCTAAGCTATTCAATTACAATCGATAAAATTGCAATACTGATTTATACATTGCCTCCTCAACCACCAATTAGCTATTTTTACAACTCTACATTTACTTGAATCTGTAATCACCATCTTACAATTTATCAAAGTTCATATCTAGATATCTCCATTGTTTGGTAAGACACAATCATACATGAAGAATTCAACACATTTCATGCAACAGTGTATGCTTGAGATCTGACGAAATGATAATGAGTTTTGATGTGTCTTCCCTGTTCACCAATGTTCCAATAGACGAGGCAGATCTGTGATCAGAGATAAGCTCCAGAATGATGAAAGTCTAGATGAGAGAACATGTCTATCTCCTGAGTGCATCCCAGAATTATTAGAGGTCTGCC
>WLWI01001149.1_pt1 | contig 23156 bp, 11 predicted proteins | sample 6701501 | NCBI WGS metagenome assembly WLWI01 (sample SAMN12718690, study PRJNA515312) | sponge metagenome | isolation source: marine sponge | host: Mycale hentscheli | place: New Zealand: South Island, Marlborough, Capsize Point | collected 2014-11-01 | reverse complement strand
TTCACTAAACAGAATCCTCCGGTTTAGCGACCATTACCCGTATCACCTTAGAAATTGAATTGTTTACCGCTTTGAATTGTTTTGCGGGTGCAGTTAAAACGCAAAAACTTATGGGAGCTCCATTTCTTTCCGAGTTAGTGGCGGTGATAAGTTAATACACTATTTGTCACAGTTATAAGCCCTATTCAACAGCATTTACCTGACAATTCTTTGTCCACTAGACGAACCACGAAGGTAAGTCTTGTGTAGGTATGTTCAGTTGTGTGAAAGTATTGTGCGTTACAACTACTATTAAGAATATCACAAAGAAAAATTTAAAAAAAATAATAATAACGTGACTTGATTTTGTTGCTTCTTTTTCAATTCAGACAGTTGAGGGGAGTGGTTACTATGGCATTGAAACCCCTTTACCGTATATTCGTAATTTAACAACTCGACTTTATTTTAGTAGTTTGAATAACAATAGTGTAGTTAAATGACGAACTACCGCAAAATCTTGACGTCAAAAAAAATGGCGTAAAATGTATTAGAGTGAATGAGAAAAGTTCTGTTCTCCGTTTTCCATTCTCTAAACAGGCAGTTTTACTATTGTAAACATTGTTGGGATGATGAAGAAAAGGTATGTGTATGTTAAATGACTGTAGTGAGGGTCTATACAGTAGTTTAAAAAAATCCACTCTTTAAGTTGGAAGCACTGTACATTATAAATAAATGAAACAATATTGATAAATATATTTAACAAAAAACTTTAGCTACAAGTTAACAGTGCTGTACTGCTGAATCCTGTGAATATCAGAATACTTCTTGGGACACAGTAGGTAGAATCGACTGCTTTTAATCTTGTCTCTTTAGAAGAACGTCCCACCAGTTCGCGTTTTCCATCTGCTGTACATTACTTGCACGTAAAAAACATAAATATAGCTGAAAACGGACGAGATGAGTTGTACAGCACCCGAAAAACTCCATGAACCAATAGTTACAGAATTAATGCGCACCTGCATAACCGCCCCTTTTTCACATGCAACGTTGACGTTTGCGCGCTTAATTGACTTGGATTTACATGACTAAATTGCTTCCGGTAAAGTACTAAATGCATTCCTCATTTACCGCGCTTGTGGTCGTGCCAACTCAACTTGGACATACTACAGTACAGGGTGTACGGCTATAGGGTAAGCTGCAAACCAAAGGAGCAGAAGGAGACAAAGACATTAAAATGCCCAAGTTTACCGAATGAGATGATATTATGATATATCTAACAATGTTTAATGGACTACTGGTGGCTTACAAAGTCAAGAGAGAACATTGGGTTTTTAAAATTTGGTTGGCCAGGTCCAACAGGCCTGTACAAGCAAAGGAAAGTTACAAAAAGAGATTTTGTACCATGAAGAATGAAACTGGCAAATCCTTATATTGGTGAGACTTGCCATATAGCTATAGATATAGTTGGGCTGTTACCCAAAAGTCGATAGGGGAGCAGATTTGTGTTGGTGATGTATGAAATTCACTGAAGAATCAATACAATTAGGGAAAAATCTTAGCTACTCAAAACCACTACACAAGAAAACTAGTTTTTCTGAACAAAAGTGGGGTTAGCCTAAAAACTGAATGTATATTAGGAGAGAAAGACATCAGAGTGCATTTAAGAGAGTCCCATGAATACAAAGTGTACATAGAAATAATAATCTATACAAGTTAGTGATGTCCTTGTGCTGCACATAGTGAGCCTGTCTATTTGAAGCCCCATTAGCTAAACCATAACTTATGATAATTGTTACATATAAAGATGTACATAAAAGTAATTCTAAACATTATAGCATAACGAAGTACACACAAATGCTGTCTCACTCATTTGCCAATCATATTCAACTACCCATAGCAATAAATCTTACTGTGTTGGTGTTGCTTGAATTGAAGCAGCTTCCATTCTGGGTGGTTTCTCATCCTTCCAGATAACATTTCTGCAGAGTGTATAAACATTAAAACCTGTTAAAGGATTAATTTCTTATACACAAGTGAATGAGTAAAGATTATAGCTACTATACTTACCCATTAGTTAAGATAGATAGAATTTTCAGATCTTGAAATTGCTGAGCCCGTATATCAGTGACATTTTTAATATGGAATTCATATGTGGAAGAGTATAAAAATGTTAATTCTACACAACCTTCTTTTGCTGACAGAAATGTCAACTCTATTGGATCCATATTCAGTAACTCTGCAGCTTTACCATGAAATTGATTTACCCAATCTTTTGGGCATTCTTTTAACTGCCTATTAATTTTTATTACCAGCTCATTTGATTTGAAAACTATAGGCAATTGGAGTGTAATCTGCTTGAGTAAATAGACATGCAATTTTTCTTCATACAACTCAACAAGTTTAAAACCTTCGTCGCCGCCAAATTTAATAGCCACACTTGCAGAAGTAGCAAAATTCCACCACCTCTGATTTTTTGCAAATTCACGCATTAATGAGGATACATCGTGATTGGCTTGCACATTAAAATCAAATAATTCATTGTTTGGCTCAAGCATACTGATGTACAATATTATGTCATTCAATGATATGTCATTTTTTTGTAGAAGACTTTGCATTTGAAGCATAAACTCACAATAATTTTCTTTTATTTTTCCTTCCTCTCGCTGAAGTATAACTTCAATTGGGGAAATACCTTTGCGATCTAACTCTCTCTCTTCATTGATTAAAGCTGCATTACATCCAAAGCAATTCATATTTTGTAATTCTTTACTCACATGTGTATAATTAAAGCCTCATAAAAGAACAACTTTTAGTTGTAAGTGCTTATTTAATTGGATGTTAAAATGATGTCTTATTGATACATTATTATGTTTTTACTCTCTTTGGAAACTTTTTTTAAGTATTTTAATTTGAAGAGTTTCTTTAATTTTCTGTTTTAACTTCACCTCCCCCCCTCCCCACCCCCCCCCCTTCCCCCCAACCCTATGGGTAAATTTGACAATACGACTATAGAATACATCCATGTAAATGTAAGTGGCTCCACAGGAATATTCACATGAACAGTTATGGAGAAAGCTGAGAATAAGTCACCACACATGCTCTTAATAGACCATGTACTGTCCAAACATAATTAGTATAAGCTGGTATCCATAAAAATATTGCTATTAGCTTATCAAATGTTAAATTTTCTAGCTTCTATTAAAGTTAAGAATGGTAGAATTAAAGGGGTTTTTTTTTCTAGAACTTAAAGTAACTATATACAGCATTTAAATTACAGTTTTAGCTACTGTAAAATACTTCATCTCAATTTTAATAAATTTAATATGTAGTTCTTACTACGTGAAGACCAGTTACCTTGACAACAAGGGGTCTTCTACAAAACTGGCTGAGTTTTGAAATTATTTCTGAAAAAATATTATCAGTGTCCTAACCACTAGCAGTGTCATATTTTTTTGTGACTAGAAAACGTCAAAAATACAACAGTAATATTTCTGGCAATTAATGTTAAAGTTCTAAATTGCGAAGAAAAAATTTACCTGATTACTGATAGTAAACTCTCTAACCTGCATATTAAGTCTCTGCTTTCCCTTATCCAATAGAAAATCTATTTTTTATTTCCTCTTAATGCAAATAACATCTTACATGAACTGAAAACCCTAATCCAAAATTGTTCTCAGTTCAGAGGTTTTACTGTGAACACAAATACTTATGTCACTTTAGGTCAATTTTTGGCTACTTTTCATAAAAAGGTTGATTTTTTTTAGTTGTTTTGTTTCTAGTATTATATAACCCTTGACAATTAACAGTTACTAAATTAGCTACAATATTATCTTAGTTCCTGAGAAATCTTGGATCCTAATAGTTTATTATCAATGAATAAAAAATGTAGTAATACTTAATGCCTAAAGTAGCACAAACAAATCTGGACAATAAACTCTCAACTAATAAAACAAGCTGGAATTTTAATTCATATTTGGTAAAGGAACATCAAGATTAACACAATCATTTGTAGCTGATTACCAAAACAATGTTTAATTACTTCAATATAATAATAGCAAATTTTCTTGTTCTAACAGCCAATATTGTTAATTAAAACTTAACCCGATGTTTCGACTTCTTGCCGAAGTCCTCTTCAGGGGTCAACTAATAATAAAAGGAACTGCTGAAGAGGACTTTGGCAAGAAGTCGAAACATCGGGTTAAGTTTTAATTAACAATATTGGTTGTTAGAATGAGAAAATTTGCTATTATTATAATTATTTCAGCCGAGAATGACTGAATTACTTCAATAATAGTTAGGAATAAAAATGATTGTGACGTTCAAAGCAATTGTGCCACTATATAGACAATGCTGACCATTCAAGATCAATACATTTTCCAATTACTCTAAGTTGGTTCGAGTTCTAGCTTGGCTCAATAGGTTAGTTGACAATTGTCGACTTGAATTAAACAAAAAAACTTTAACAATGCAACCATTCAGCTGTACAAATGTAAAGATGCAGAATTTTTTTATTCAGACGAGTTCTGGAGATACACATTAAAACTTCTATCACTTGTTAAACCCCACATTAGATTTTGTAATGCTGGTCCATTCATATTGTTGTCATTAATCTCAAGAGTTAGTGGGACAATTACCTAAACAGCAATTGATTCCTGGAGCAGTGTTTCAAGCTGTTTGTACTGATTTTGCTAGCCCAGTCTATCAAACTGGATCCATTTCTCATTAAAATCTATGTGTGCATATTTTATCTGTCTCGATATCAAAGCTGTCTACTAAGAATTAGCCCAATATTGTCCTCAGAAGCATTTTAGCTTGTCTCAGACAGCTTGTAGCCTGGAGAGGAAAACCAGGGGGAATATTTTTTTGGCAGTGAAAGCCATTATATTGGTACCAAACTCAAGAACCTGTTCCGCATGTTACAATAGAAGACTACTTATCAGTCTGTTTCCCAATATAAAGGAATCAAATGGACAGTTTCACCACAAGGAGCACTGCATTTTGGAGGTTAATGGGAAAGTACAGACAAATCCTTCCATGAAGTCATTACTCAAGCGAGAAAAGGAAGCAACTAAGTACTCTGAACTCACCTAATAAAATGGGATAGAAGTTCTTACACCAGCACACTTTCTCATTGGAAAGCCACTGGAAGCATTGCCAGACCAAACTGAAGTTCAAATCATAAACCTTTTTGAGAAAATAGAATTTGTGTCAGTTACTATCCAGAGAATTTTGGAAAGGTGGTTGAAGGAGTATATTTGCTGTCATTGAATCGACAAACAAATGATTTTTTCCCGGCCTTTACGGCTATAAACATGTCTTAAAACTTCAATGGTAAGTCCTTAGAAATACCTGCCGTTATTTTCTTTGAAGTCAAACAGCTGGGGCGGTGGTTTCTTTGGCATTTGAAATCTCTTTACCATATATATACACTGATGTAATAATTATGCTCTTGTGTCAGTAACGACAATGACCAATGACAATGACGACAGTGAGTATATTCATGAACTTCTGTGGGATTAAAGTTTAGCTGTTCTTATCATAAGATGTACCAGTAGCTTTTGGCAACAAGCTACTGGTTTTTAAAATTTAATCTGGTAATAATTTTAACGTCGTAGTAGCTACTTATCAAAACCTTTGTAACATAAAAAACGTGACTTTTTAAGCATACAGTTTATTTCTAAAGCGAAAACAAAATTTACTGCTTTAGTGCCAGAAAAACTCTTGGCTAGCCTAAGAAAAAGAATGTCGTTCTCATTTGAGGGACTTGTAGCCATTATCCATAATATATAAATAGCATAAACATCATTGGCCAGCGAGCAGAGCGAGCGAGACACTCTCAGGGGTAATAAAATTGAAAATTGGGGATATTTGCTTGTTGGCGAGCGATTGGAGCAAGCGAGACAGTATTATGGGTAGATAATGCAAAATCGGGTATATGTTATATGTATGTATGGATGGATGGTACGTATGCAGGTTCCTTTTTTTTCTCCTAAAACACGGCTTTTTAGGCTTGACCCCAGTTTCTTTTGATACTACAGCATTAAGCAAGTCTTACTTTAAACTTAGGCTCAAATAATTATGGTGAGATAATTCCTCTGAAAACGCTTGTTTTTCAAGTCACAAAAAGTTGCTGAGACCGGTTGCAATGGCATTGAGGACCATTTACCGGTCTTAATTTCAAAACTTTGCCTTTTTCGGTGGAGCTACAAAGTGCCTGTTGTTGGTTGTCAAGAGCCATTGGTAGTCAGAGAGAGTAATTCCATATTTGTTTGCTAAAGTTATAAAAATAACTCTGGCCATTCCTTTTTGTATCTGAGAACTTGTTGTCAAGAGTGACTGGTAAATTTAGATAGTCAGAATGGCTTCAAATTGATACTACTGAAGTTACTACTATTCAAAAATATGAGGTAAGAAGGTAATTTTGTATTTGATTGCTAATGTTAAGGTCTTTTGTTTTTGTGGTTTTGAGCTTGTTGTCAAGAATTACCAGTAATTCAGATAGTCAGAATGACTTCAATTTCATACTACAGAAGTTCCCAATACTCAGGAAATTTAGGTAAGTAGTAACTCCATATTTTTTGTCTGAATTACAAAAATAACACTGTCCTATTTTTTTTTTGTAGCTGAGAGCTTGTTCAAGAGTTACTGGTAATTGAGGTAGTCAGAATGGCTTAAGTTTGATACTACAGTGGTTATCATTACTCATGAAAGAGAATAATTTTGTATTTCTATGCTAAAATTAATGTCAACAGCTATTATACTACTGTTTTAATTGAACTAAGCTTAATATAAATTATGTAGTAGCAATATTGCAGTTTTATGTTACTTAACTAGGCAGGCTTGCTCGCCATTTGTGCTCAAGCACACTACTAGTTTATATATGTGTATGGACGTATGTCATTTTGGGTGTAGGTTGAACTAAAAAACTTACCAGAGTACCATTTCTATTTGAGTAGTGGAGGTGGTAAGTTAATAGCTATCTTCACTACTGTAGTTAGTACTAGAGGAAGGGTAACTCAGCCATAAAGTTGGTTGTAGGGGCTACCCACATCCCCCAGCTGATATTTTAGAGCAGCTGCTCTAACCCAGTTGAGCAGGGTAAAGAGCAGGATACTCCAGAGGAAGGTAGCTGTAAAACCAAGAAAATTCAAAAGTTTGGCTGGTTGCTATAGCTACAAGGTAGCTGTAGGTAGCTGTAAAAACCTGAGAAAATTGAAAAGTTTGGCAAGTTGCTATAACTACAAGGGTAATGAGCTTGGCAGTAGTACAGCTTGAAATATCATGAGTTATTTCACAGTCACTTACCTAAAAATATCATTGTGAAGATATCTAGGGTGGACTTTTATCCATTATTCATCTCTAGTCTAGTGGTGTGCTTGTGCAATGACAAGTGAGGCATTCCAGTCTTAATTTGTATGAGTAATAGCATTGTAACCTTGCTATTGTGGGATTACGCTATTGAAATAGCATTAGGCGAAGCCAAGTGTTGTTTCAATTGCTTGAGACTAGTGCTATTGAACCCTAATAAAAGCACAGGTTACTCATTCTATCACTTTCTAATAGTAGGCCAGCTTTCACTTGCACTGTAGCTACACCATATCGTTCACTCACAATCTCTGTGTTCTTCGTTTTCAGCCTATGGCTCCTCATGTTAAAAATAAATTACATCTAATATGGGTAGAGCCTCTGTGCTAGAGAACGACATAGACTCCAGGCTAGAGCTGCACACATGTGAGCTTACGTGTACTATTTCACTTAGCTACCGCGATATTTCGCTTAGTTTTCGTGGTATTTCACTTTCCCAGTAAGATTTCAATTGAACAGTGATTTCCCCCATACATTTTTAATGGACAATTTACTATTAAAAATGAAATTCAGTTGAATATTGTATCCGTGATAATAGTTATTCTCAGCAAATAGATCAGAACTTTTCACAATACTTTATCACGTTAACCCTTTTACAGATGTAACCACCATATGGCAGTTTGAGTTAACGCCTCGGGATAACCACTGTTTATTCTCTTCTGCACTGCCTCACTCAAACGCTATAGCCTCAAGAAGTTACCTTATAGTTAGTAAGTATATTATTTGAACTCTTGGTGGTGATGTGCCTATAGCTGTGGCACAAATATTGTGGTAACCTTTAAAGTCCTAGTTTTGGCTTACTTCAAAATGGTGACTGGGCAGTCTATTGTTGAGGTAATAGACCTGGATTAACAGCAACCTTGGCATATAGTAAACCATAAGGTACAGAAAATATTTATGCCTATGGAAGCCTTTCAACAACAAAGAGAGTATCTATAGTATGTCCACGTTGAGTTGGCGTGACCACAAATGTGGCAAAAGAGGAACACACTTGGCGAAACCGGAAAAGAATTACGGTCATGCAACAGTAGTAGCTCAAGAATCGATGCCCACAGGTAAAAACGGGGCGGGTCTAAGGTGCGCATTATTCCCATAAGTTTACTTGTTGAAATGAAAAAGAAGCTATGGCAGTTTCTTCTGTAGCTGTATTCAATAAATGCCCGGTTATAACTAATCACTCGTAGTTTATCGTTTATACGAGCTTCTAGTTGTGCGCTAAAACTGGCTGAAGGTTGCGGAGGGTGATCCGGAGCTACTAATGTAGCACAAATCGTCGAGGAAAAGAACCACAGGAATGTGACTGAATGCCTCCTCAAGTAAGTCCGATTGTTGTGTGCTTAGCGGGTATTTATACTCTATTCTTACTTTCTTGGTGTGACAAACTTCTGCAGTACCCAATAGAAATGTGAATAATCCAGTACATTACATACACCTTTAGCTATGGCCACACACATTCCAGTATTACTTAGTCATTCACACTGAATCATTTTATTCATGATTTTACTTATTTTCTATCTAATTGTTAAATTTCAATTTTTTTAAATGATACAAAAAATTGACATAATTATATTATATCAACCTCTCACCGGCAGATGAAATTCAGTAATTTTATTTTTTCTATATGAATAATGTTTAAAAATAAATATATAATCAGGAGTTCAAAAAAGTACCTAGCAACCTATGTCACGTGAAAGTGCATGCATAGTTCAACATTCGTGGTCAAATTTGGTTGCCTAGCAACACCCCACAAAGTGGTTATTGTGACCACTACATAACTATATCATAGCAACGTGTTCTGTATGTGTTCCAGTGCAATATTTGCAATTGCTTGTGCCTAATTAGATATTTTTACTGATGCAATAGACAGTTATCCCAGACAGCAATGCTGTTGCTCACTGATGACACCAGGAGAGGTGTGACTGATAGCTGGGCAAAAGAACAAGAATCTATATAATAATACCCGTGACCGATGACGACATACATATTCATGAATAATTCATGAGATAATGAGCTAGAACGCGCAGAACTCGTGCTGAATTACCAGTAAATCTAGTAGCTCAAGGCAAACTGGTTAGCAACAAAATCCGGCACAAATAAAATGGACAGTAGGCGGGAGTGGCACAAAAACAGGAGAGAGCTTACATGAACTAGCGCTGAATTACCAAGTAAATCAAGAACACAGTTATAAAGAAGTGAAGGGTTTGGCTACACTAGACTACTTGGTAGGTGAATTCATTTGCAACCTAACCAGGTACAACGATAATGGAAGAAGACGAGAGTGGCCAAGAAACAAGAGAACGGGTAAAGTGTTGTCACAATCAGTAGACAGTGATTACTAAAATTGTAACTAAAAGCGGGTGGAACAGACGTGGATAGTTGGCGTAAGTTTCAAAAAGGAAGGTTAAAATGCGAAAGAGAAGGCAAAAAAGCGGTTAATTAGCCGGTGGAATTGACGAGGAAAGGTGGTGTAATAAAAAGAAGGAGAAAGTACGAAAGAAAAGTAAAAAAGGAACGATTAATATTGTACTAAAAACCGGGTGGAATCGAATCATTGAGTAAAGGCGGTGTAAGTTTAAAAAAGAAAGGTGAAAGTAGAAAAGCAGAAGTTAAAAGTTTCACAAAGCCTAAGTCCACAATGATGATAGCTAGAAAGACAGAAAATTCAGAAGCAGGAGAGGTAGACAAAGGAGAGAAAGGACTCCTTGACTCAATAAGGAAGAGCTGAAATTAAGAAAGGTTGGAGATACAGAAATGAGATAGTTTGGGAAAATATAGAGCAAGAGGGGAAAACTGATGTGACCTTACCCAACTGTAGAGAATGATAGCAATGTACTTGTGCTACTGCATTCTTACTTTGCAATGTGTCAAGTGCCACGGTGTGGCGGGGTACTTGCTAGTAAAATAATATTTCTCTAACAATTTCAGTCTTCTGCACATACTCACTCCTCCCTCTACTCCTCTTTTTTCATCCATTCAATACTTTGTCAACCTTTTTGCTTTCAACATAATCAGTATTACCATCATCTCAATATTCTGACCTTGCAGAAGTAAAGACATCATCCTTTGAATGAATAGAGAAGTCCAAAGTAATTCAGAGACCAAAGGTAGCTCAGTCAAATCATTACTCATTGCTGGGAGTTTGTAAAAAAGGTTTACAGCAGTGACCAAATTAACGCATATTCCTGGAAAGCTATTAGGCATAATAAAACTTACCGCCATAACTGTTCCTTACTTTTTTCCCCTCAAATATACTGCGTAAATAGCTGTTTTTCTTACCTGGAATATCAAGGTCCATATCCTCTTTGACATAGCTGCTGCTATGTTCGCTACCTACAGTGCTCTAGAAGCTCTCAAGTTGAAAACTAGTTGTTTCCTCAACTGGCAACGAAATGACAGCTTTAGCAAGCAAGTCCAACTCTCTATCCTCGACAGTAGTACCTTTGCAGTAGTTATATAGCTCCTGTACCCCTTCCCGCTCACGTTCGCAGTTGAGAACGTCATCACAGACAAGATTCATCACTTCAGTTGTAGACAAATTTATCACCATTTTTCGATCTAACGTCAAGTTTATTTTTAGCCCGACTACCTTAGTTACGTAGTAGCTATTTCTATTCTAAAAATACATGCAATAGAATAACACATTAGCCGTGCTCTGGACGCTGCAGCTAAGCTTTAGCATTTATCATTTAGGGGGAAAATATTTCCCCCCCCCGCATTATATCATCCTTGAGTGCCTAGGCACTTGTGCCGGTGAATGGGTTAATAAAAGTTTATGATGACATATATATATATATATATTATATATAACTTTATGATGACATGAGATTGTGGTAGCTACAAGCAGCACTTGAAGTTTGAGGGTGTTAAAGAGCATTCCCCATAACCATAGAGAACTTAGTACAGTATATAAATATGAGGAGTAATGGACAGCTAAAGCATAAATAGTGGCATATAGAGTCTATAATGAATTAGATATCTTATTATCTTATTGGCTGAGTTTATAAATAAATAGGCCGTATTTAAGTGGTAAGAAAATCTGAATGGACAAACAACTCATGTTACAAACGTACCTCACATTGTAGCTTGCTCTTGTTGAGCAGCCTTGAATAGCAACAAAGTCCAGAGCCTAAAACGAACCAGAATGTCAAGCAGAAGGGTAGAAACGAAGTAACCAAACTACGACTGCTTTTTGTTTACAATTGTCTCACTGCCCACGTGGTTGGTCCAGTTTGAGCGTGTGACTAAATTCGCGCGTGTATATAGCACGGGAAGCGTGTGGTTTTATTTATTCCCATAGACTTTTCTATGGAGTATTGAAACTGCACTTTCCCACTAGCTCTGACGTTTTTAAAGGGAATTTTCTGGACCGCTTCGACACGAGCTTTTGAATGGTACTAACCCCGGAAGCATAGCTACTTCTGATTAATGGTTTTTACCGTGCCAACTCAACTTGGAAATACTATACCTATATGCAGCTACCACTTTTACATAAATTGGGCGAAACTATTTTGCAAATCATTCTAATATTTGTTACCAAAATTGAGATCATAAACAAAATATAATGAGACTGGACCAATTTAATCTTACAGATTTCTTGACCACCAGTCAACATCAACACGCTGGTTCATATTTTTTTAAGTAGACATTATATTATGACTTACATGAAGTGTCTTCAGATGAAATACCATATTTATTTTGCATAGCATCAGCTAGCTTGTTATAATTGGAAATCCTAAGGCTCAGCACAAGATAACAGGCCATTTTTTTGGGCGATGATCCGGAATTCATTTGAAGCCAGAATTGTAACACTTCTAATTTGCATTTCTCAATGTCTCCCCTGTATTGCGCTTCAATGCGCTTCATTTCGGGGTACGGTATTTTCAGAATAATACCAAACATAAACCAATTTTCAACCACATCTCGTAGATCAGTAACAAGCTGTGAAAGTACGAAAGGTCCACCTGCAATAGCTATAATAGTAGAAATCCTAATAATATAGGGTACGAAATACTTCGAGTTACATACCTTTCTCCATTGCTTTCGACAATTTTCTAGCTTCAGAAAAATTGTAGAACGCCGGACCAGGAAGTTCTACTCCTAAATGGGCTTTTTTTATAGCAGCTTGGTAACACGCTGATGCTGAAAACTATAACTGAAACGGAAGTAGCTAGGTTAAAGAATTCCGGCGCACCAATAATAAGTCAACGCTGCCGCCACTCTATCTGTAGCATATAATGAATGCTTCCCAGCTGGGTCTGCAAAATTATCACAGGGCCTTGCCGATGAAACCAGACCAATTTAGCCAAAAATTGTGTAACTAGAGTCATAGAATAGCCAACATCAGAGTGATCTAAAGCTAAACAATCCATATCTGATACTCTGTTGAAGAATATCTATCCTGCTCCTAATCCTCAACTATCACTTTTGACATATCTGCCTCTAAGAATGGCTCTTCAAAACTCAAAGGGAAATTAAGCAAGACTGGTAGCTAGCTACTTACCAAGTAAACTGAGGTCGAAGAAAGATTTTTTAGTGTCTGCTGTAGTGTGGATCACTTTGGCACTGATTAATGCATGATGCTGGTTGACCAGGGATAGGAATTTTGTCTTAGGGAAGGGGAGGGGGAGGGGGGGGGGGGGGGGGGGGGGGGTGTGTGTATAGTTTAGATATATACACATGCAGCAATTTACAAATGAATTAACTAAAGGATCAAAATTTTCTTATGATATGTGTGTGATTAGGGGAATTGGAAGCTTGATTTGGCAAGGGGAATCCTAGTGGTTTTTCCCCTCCCTCTTCTTCTGCATTAATGTCAGACTCTCCCTCACATTTCTAGAGCTCATCATCTACATGTGCAAACTGTGCGGCTGATGTAATAATTGACATTTCAAGTTTGATTATGGTCAGGATTCACAGAGTGTAGCGGCAAGGCACTGTGATAGTAATTTTAGTAAATGTTGTAAAGCATTCATTTGCTACAAAATGGTATAAACACCATAGAAGTCTGTGTGGGGAAAAAAAAGTAATCTGCCAGATTTTTTTACCACTCTACCAGGTCACTACAATTTGAAATTTCCTATCCATGAAACACAAATCAATTTGATAAAGTTTGCAAGCCAGCATTCCAATCAATGCAGATACAGGAAGTGCTACATGTAGTACATTCCCAGTGTACACTTTTAAATTGATTTGTGTTTCATGGATAGGAAATTTCAAATTGTAGTGACCTGGTAGAGTAGTAAAAAAAATCTGGCAGATTGGGGTTCAAACCTGACTGTCTAATTGCAACCATTGATGTCAGTGTACACTGAATTTAATACATAATCATTATAGTAAACCTCTAGCATCTATTAACAAAAAAAAAAGCCCAGGTTAGGGTGGCTCATTAATTTTGGCACTTAATATTTTATTAACATTATATCCAATTTCCTACTTTCTCTTGAAAAATTCACATTATTATTTACTCTAAATGGAACTGAGCGCTTTGAATGATTATTTCTAATGGATCTTTGTAATAAATGTTCTATACCAGTTTTATGGAAAGTGCAACTATTATATTAAGTATGCTGCTGAATATCCCCTAGTTAACATTGCCAAGTATGACAATTATAATAATTATTACAATTGTTATAATTAAAATGTGTTGATCCACCTTACTTTGCTGCAAAAAGTTATAAACATGTCATGAATCTTCATAAAAGACAAACAAACTGAAGTGGGCGAATGAATTTAAAAACAATAATTTTTCTCCACCCAACTACTACAATAATCATAATCATGATCCTTGACAATTTTATATCAAACTTCATTGCAGCAACTACATTTTGTGTGTATGTTTGTGTGTGTGCCTGGGAGCTTCTTTCTTTCTTTCTTTTTATTTTTTTTTATTTTTCCAGCTTTGTGGCACTAGACACCCACATGTTCTTATAAGAGTCTTAGTAGCAATTAAAAAAATACATTGCTTTGTCAGAGATTTTCATTTCTCTTGTCATATCTGTATAGCTACTATTCTATCTATTTTGCATTATGTACTATATTCAGCTAATTTATAAACGCACAGACAACTTAGCTTAAATGTGTTTATATTGAACAAAGTACAGGAAATGTGAATATATTATCACACAAGCATGAGAGAATCACTCACTACCAGATGGAATTATATATAATTTTTAAGTGAAGAATGTAAGTAAGAAGGAAGGGTAAATGTCTGATCTGGTGGTAGAATATGGTACTAATTGTAGATGTGCAGCAGTAAAGATTTGATTTCTACGTGGTTAATATAAGGAGCTTGATAGCCAAAAGTGCTCCATTATTTATGTGAAGACAGCTATAACAACAGAAGAGTAAACTGTGGTTTTACATCCTCACCTTAAAGAATTTAGATGCATCAAAATAATTATGTGGACAGTTACAAAAAAGGGAGACCTGCACTGACATAAAAAAAAAATTTTTAGCCCCTCCTTACATTCAATTTCTCCCTCAAAATATACTTTCTTCCCCTAAAGTTTTTCCACTGGCTGAATTAAGAATATTATATTATGGTAAAAATATAGCCTAACTCTACCATAAGTTTGTGTAACACTTCTTTCACAGTCCACAATTCCTAGCTCTGATATTTTCACAGGGAAAGGATTTTGTAGACTAAAAAAACTGACAAAGACAAAATAGACACTCCAAATTAGTGTTTTTAATACACATAACCCCCCTCCCCCGCCAGCCCCCAAGCAAACAATCCAGTATAAATTCCTGCATATTTCCCTTTGCATGCAAATGGCTACATCTTGGTAACCTAGGGTACTTTAATGCCATTACTATAAAACAACAACACAACAAAAAAACAAGAATAAAAACAAAACTAAACACAATATGCTGTCTAAATTAGACCATTTAATTTTTGAGGGTTATCAAAGGCCACATCTGTTTTGTTAATAATGTGAGCTTACTCCTTCAAGCTTGTTCATTGCATTATGAAATATGATTTTCTTATATATGTATACGGACACAACATAAGCATTTACTTACATTAATTTTCTTGGTTTGAAGTTCAAATCAAAGTAATTAAAACTCACTAAACATTAATAGTTAATATCAATTTAGGTGCAAACAGCATGCCTCACATGTTTGGTGTGGAGTACATCATTTGAAGTATTTTTATTATGTACTGAACAGGGCCTAGTACCTGTTGCCACATAGGTAATGTAATGTATTAAAGTAAACAAGATGTGACTTAAGGCAATATTTTCCCAGTCACCTGTGTTCAGAGTTATCACGCTGGCCCCCTACTTATTTTTGTTACAGTGAAGTTTACAATAATGCTTGGATGTGTATAGTCTTCATTGGGACATTTAACAGAAGCTCAGGAAAATATCTGGTTTAAATTATTCTATTTGCTTGTGTAAAATTCTATTTACCAGTGTAAAATAACTGTAACAAGTAAAATTTTTAAAAATAAATTATGTTTATTACTGGATCTAGAATGCAATATATAGATATCATTCATTTGATGCAGGAGAATATCATGAGTCTGCTGGCTTAGTATTTACACGAGTGCCACAGACACGAGCATAAATATGGCCAATCAGATGAGTGATATTCAGTGGTATCCAGTGAATAATAAATTTATTATGTACTGCCCATATGTGAATACCATAGCAACAAGTTTCTCGTGCAGTAAACACTTGTACAACCTGGGGGGAGTCATTTCTTGAGATTGTAGGAGGTGGCAGATATAATTAGTCCTGTATGGGATGTGTGAAATCAAACAAGCACACTGTTTGGTCTACACACTGAATGAATTCCTATATTCTTATATCATGCTATGTGCCCATGAATATCTATTCAAACTGTCTTGCCAATAAATCAGTCTTGATATCCATTTTATAACCCACTATAATCAGACTCATTACTGCAGTTATTTTTGTTGGCTAGAAAATTTGAGGACTATATATTTTTTAGCCATTTAAAAAATATTTAAATTTTTTTAACAAAATAAATGGCCTCTTTATAGAAAACTAATGCACAAAAGATACAACATGTATTTACTCCAACTACATAATAATTTGCAGTAAACATCATAATAATACATTGGCATGTAGCTAATCTGTTTAATATTTTTATATATCAAATGTATTACATATTCCATGTTAATAATATTAAAACATGACCCGTGATTCAAATACCAATATTATTTATTTTTGTGACTTATTTAGAAACTATATTGATGAAAATTGTATATATCTTACTGCATTATATAATATAGACTACATGCCAAATGCATACTTGAGGTTGCCTTAAATATTAAATCAAGTTGTAGCATAATAGCTGAACAAAACTTTAACATTTTACTCATGTTTTTAATTAATGTGGTCATCTGTAAATGAAAGTTAAAATAATTTTGGAATAGCTTAAAAGAATTTCGCTAAATTCCATAGCCCAAAATACACCCTTCACATAGGTCGACTTTACTGCCTGAATCTGATTATACTTAATATTATTGTGACTAATTAATTGACAAGATAGTTTGAATAGATATTCATGAGCATATAGCATGATAAGAATGTAGGGATTCATTCAGCATGTAGACTAAACAGTGTTTGTTAGATTTCACACACCCAATAAGGGACTAACATCGGCTCCACCTATCTAAACTACCTAATTCATTTTAATGAGGTGATGTTTTGACATCTTGAGCATAGTCTTTCATTAGACATTCAATAAAGTCTATTCAGAATGATGAACTAAATAAGGTTGTAGCACTCAATGTAGTCGTTTTAAATTTAGAGTCACTTCAACCCCATAATCGTATAATACAGTCATCAAGCACTTAATCTAATATGATTTTACTCTAGCTAAATATATATATATATATATAAATATATATAGCATGATAAGAATGTAGGGATTCATTCAGTATGTAGACTAAACAGTGTTTGTTAGATTTCACACACCCAATAAGGGACTAACATCGGCTCCACCTATCTAAACTACCTAATTCACTTTAATGAGGTGATGTTTTGACAGCTTGAGCATAGTCTTTCGTTAGACATTCAATAAAGTTTATTCAGAATGATGAACTAAATAAGGTTGTAGCACTCAATGTAGTAATTTTAAATTTAGAGTCGCTTCAACCCCATAATCGTATAATACAGTCATCAAGCACTTAATCTAATATGATTTTACTCTAGCTAAATATATATTTATATAATATAGCATGATAAGAATGTAGGGATTCATTCAGCATGTAGACTAAACAGTGTTTGTTAGATTTCACACACCCAATAAGGGACTAACATCGGCTCCACCTATCTAAACTACCTAATTCATTTTAATGAGGTGATGTTTTGACAGCTTGAGCATAGTCTTTCGTTAGACATTCAATAAAGTCTATTCAGAATGATGAACTAAATAAGGTTGTAGCACTCAATGTAGTTGTTTTAAATTTAGAGTCACTTCAACCCCATAATCGTATAATACAGTCATCAAGCACTTAATCTAATATGATTTTACTCTAGCTAAATACAGTCATCAAGCACTTAGTCTAATATGATATTACTCTAGCTAAATATATATATATATATAATTAATACTACTTAATACATCAGTCAGAGTGTGATGTGGTGAAATATTTCACTGAGCAGGCTAATTTATTTTCAGATCCAGAGGCCTGAGGAGAGTGAAATATCTACCCATATCACTCTGAAAATAAAGCCTGAGAGTGAAATATCTGGCCATATCACTCTGCCAGAGTGTAATGAGTGGTATATTCCATACTAGATATCTTTGACACTGCTATAATAGTGGTTGGCAATTCACTTTGTCAAGTTGGTTGTAGGAGCTACCCATTTAGGGGCTACCCACACTCCCAGCAGATATTATAGCTGCTGCTGTAACTACAAGGGTAATGAGCTTGCCAAGGATACAGTGTGAAATAACAGCCTTGAAAATCATTGTGAAGATATCTAGGGTGGAATAAATATATATTTATATATAATATTGCAAATTTTTTCCAGCTATAGCATGTAGCTATGATTATGAAGGAGAGACCATAGGATGCTATTGCAGAGGGAACTTGACGTCATCTGTAGGCGTGAAGTTTCATGTGGATAACTTAAATCTCAGTTTTCCTGGAGTCCTCACTACAGGATCCCAGCCTCTAGCTGTCTGGAATCAAAATGCCTCCTCTTTCCCTAATGATAATGAAGTCTTCTATATAAGATGTGAAGCAATGTTTGAACCACCTTTGTTCAGGAATGTGGTTGCTGTCTGGACTTCAAGTGAGTTATGTCACAAGTGTTATGTATTCAGAGTTTCATACAGACTGTGGGAGCCCTTCGATCCCCCCTTCCATCACTAATTTTTTTTTTACCTTGACTGAATCAAAAAAACTATTAATGATCAGTATGAATAGCGTATTTGATTTACGTAGATGTTGCATGTAAAGTTCAATGGTATTCTCCGTATTTTGAAATCTGTGGCCTTGTTTACCACATTCTCAACTCCTTTCAGAGGTCCGGGTATAAAAAGGAGAATCCCGGCATGCCCTTTGACCTCTAGCTCCTTTTATTCAAAAGTAGCCGTGCAAGGGGAACCCTCCATAATAGCTCACTATTCTTTCAATTCAATCCACATCACGTTTAAAACGAATGCCCCAACCCACAGCTATATTAATCATTTTTACGAGTGATATAATAGAATAATCAAGTCTAGCTCCTATCAATGCTGTGTGTGTTTGTGCGTATTGAAGTATTTATTGATTGAACCCTCAGGATAGTATCTAGCAGTACTCTGATGGTACATTGTACATCCTATGCAGTTGAAATTAGCTGCGTCAATGGCAAACAGTACTCTTCTTCTTTCTCTAACCATAACCCACCATTTTATTGCTTTTTTGTTTTTGTTTTTTTGTTATTGTTTTCACTTCTGTTAAAGTGCCCAAGACTTATTTCTTACTTATGAGACATTGTTTCCCAGTTTTTGTGTGGTAAGTTGATGTAAAGCATTCTTAAATGGTCTCCGGGAAGTTTGGGACAAAAACTGGCAGCTAAACAGTTTGTTTTGTGACTCGACCAATCTTCTCTAGTGACAAATCCTATATGAATCCCTGGTATTGATGAGTTCACTAGAAATGTTAGGCACCGTCTTCTTTGTTAAAACAGGTGAAATCACAATTTTTTCATTCAGTTGTGCATTGTGTGTTCCTGCACTATATTCATTGTTAGCACATTGTCACCATATAATGTGAGTGGGCGAGACAGATTCAGTGTTAGGGGTGGACTATTGAAAATCGGGTATATTTTCAATGAATATTATATATGTATGGATGATACGTATGCCCCTTAAACACACGCACAGACTCTTTTTATCTCTTAAAAATACCGCTATTTAGGATATCTTTCAGCTTTTTCTGTAGCTACAGGACCAAGCAAGTGCAACTTTAGCTTTAGACTTGAGATTGTATGATCACTTCTGGGATGAGTGGTTGCTACAACATTGAAACCCCTTTACCAGATGTAATTTTTTTTAAAAAGCTGTTGATCTTTTGGTATCTGAGTGCTTGTTGTCAAGAGACACAATAACTTAATACTGAATACTACAACAGAAAAGCTACTTGGGAAATGCACGTCTTGTGTTAGGTTTTCCATGTGAACAAGTGTGTGTGTGTGAGTATGTGTGAAGGTGTTATGTGATACAGCTAAAGTTAGTGCTAATGAATAGTGTGGTGTATATTGACTTGAGACATCATTATTCATAGTTGTGTGTGGGTCATACTTATTTCTGGTCATGTCATAATATCTGAAATTCATTCGACTATTGATTTTCGAATAAAGTGAACTTTCATATTTAACAGATGGCACAAACAGATAAATAATATTACCAGCCTTATAAAAACAGCCCAGTTTTTTTTTGTTTTTTTTAAGTTGTGTATGATAAAGGGTTTTTATACCATAGTTACCACTCGCCCCAACTTTTTGACGTGGGGGGGGGGTGAGGGGGTATTAAATAATAACAAAAACAACAACAACAAACAAACAAGAATTTCTAAGGAATTATTGCACAGTTGTGAGCCTAACCCTAAAATAAGACTCTCTTGTTTATGCTAGTGACTGTGGCAAAGCCTGAAAAGCTATAGTAGCTAAGTGTTTGTGGTGAGGAGCTAGTGGTCATTTAGATAGTCAGTTTATTTTTTATAAGCTGTCAATATAAAGAACTCCATATTTGTTGGCTAATAAACTATCAACGCAGGGGTGTAGGAAGCCCAATTGGATTAGTGCGGCCATAACCACACCCATAGAGCCACTCCCACATGACCACACCCACTTAACTACACCTGATGTTCATTTAATTAGTGAACTTGACAAACAACACAATGAAAAAAATATTAAAAATAGAACTTACTAAAAATGACTCCTTATAGTGTAGAAATGGCCAATTCTCAATTACCGAAAGGACTTCTGCGCTACATTTGTTTTCCTAAAAGATTGCTTTTGAAAACTAAAGGAAAAACCAGGCTAGTGTGTAGTTCAGGAACTTTTTAAGAATAAGTGAATTGAATGATGCTTTCCTAACTAGGTGAATGGAGCTAGTGCACTCATTTCAGGCCAACTACATACATGTACATAGGCTTTTGGTTATTTTGCCATCCAGATCTAATTCTTGTAATGTGCAAACTTTTATCAAATATATTTAAATGTTTTACCCTGTTGTTTGAATTACTTGTGCACAAAGATTTACTCATCATTTGTGATGGAGCACATCAATAGCTACTATTACCACAATTTTTCGCTGGGGGGAGAGGGGAGTGTAGAGTCTTGAAAAAACAGTTTAACCGCATGATATGAGGAAGTCACAACTGTGAAACAGATTTTGTCAGATGAAAGCTTAGACAATAGTTAGGCACTACCACCTAGAGAACTACTGTTTTTAGCGTCGCAAGCGCAGCAAGGATGCTACTTGGGGCCTGAGGACAGTAGTTCACGACGGCTGTGCAGTGCCTAACTAATTTAGAACATAGCGACTGCTCCTAACAACGCAATCGGAGGGACACTAAGTGTCCCTGCCCTCAAGGCAGGAACTTAAGTTAATAGTGTCCCTCTCTGAAGGACCTAAGCAATATACAGTCCGTCTGTCACAATACAAAAACTGCATCCACCATGTTCTAATATGAATTGGTATTGAAGGACAGGAAGAGAGAGAAGTGCTGATTTTGAAAAAGTGGTGGATATTATTCTTAGTATCAGGCTATTTATACTCATCATTAACAGGGGGGATTCATTTTAGGGGTGGCCAAGGGGACGCTTGCCCCCTTGAAACATTTTAAACTTTCGTAAGCAAAAAGCAAAGTTAAAATGTGAATAATGAAGGTGATTGCAAATTATTAAATCAAAAGTTATCTGCCATATTAATTAGGTGTGAAAGTTGTGACCCCTTAAGATAGCGAAAGCTCAGTCACGCCCCCTTTAGATTAATTCCTAAATGAATTCCTGATTAATATTTTTGAAATATTTCGTTGGGGTAAAAATAATTGGGGGGGGTGGGGGGGGGTGGGGATCCCAAGGCTCTCATAGTCTGTATGAAACTGATTTACTGTGGATATATTTCTGCTGTATCTGCAGAATTTCCCACTATTACGTCGCAGGATGTGCAGTTGATGGGTGATACACTATATGTGAAGTGGGCTGTAAACAGGCTAGTGACGAACACATAGCTACAGAGTTGAAATGTTTGTGCCGGAGAGTAGTAACACGTCTATTAACGAGCCGTCCAACTACACAGTGATCTGCAACACCTCCTTGCTGACCTGCAACTTTACCTCGCGTGACTTCGTGCAGTGGCCGACTGACCAGCTTATGCTGAAAATACACTCAGTGAATGTTTGGGGAAATTCTGAGCCGTTGCAATGTAAGTGCTTGTTCGCCAATACAATACATCTGAAAATGCAAAATTGCCACCAATTCATTCTTGCTTGCTTGCTGTTGTTGTTTCTGTAGTTATAGCAACTTTTACCATCCCTGAAAACACCAGAACTAATCAACTTTACTTGATATCTAATTTTGAGGAAATACCTGACGCCCATGGTGTTTTATATGTCATTGTTGGAGAGGATAACAACCCAGCTGCATTTACCAATCCTCGTTATATTGTGAAGAGTAAGCAAGATGCAGAGCTAGGGTTCACAGTAGATGGACTACCCAGTCAACGTTATATAGTCTTAACATATGCTACGGAGAAGAATGGACAGGTCTTTGAATGTCCAGCGGACTTGAGAAATTTCCAAATCAATGAATCTCAACTAGGTTAGTTAATGTGTCTGACACACAAGGCAGAACTTGTACTAGCAGACACTGCAATCACAATGCTTGTTCTTTTCTAAATAGATCTACATCTTCCTGTCCAGCAATGCGTTCAGACACCACGTGATGACAAACTAGAAATAAGCTGCCATTGTGCATCAGGACTGCCTCTAGAGATACTCATATTCAAGGCTCACGGCCAGACAGAAGGTGGTCCTCCGATAGCCATGGCCAGACTGTCGGCTACGTGTGGCAAGCCAGTGACGTTTGACAGAGAAGCCAATAACAGCTATGTGGTTGTGCTGGTGTATGAAGAGGACCACTACTCCATCATACACGGATCTTGCCTCACAGTTCTGAAGAAGGCTCCAGATTCCACTGGTGTGTATGTGTGTGTGTGTGATGGTGTAAATTTGGTGAGCAGTGAGTGACAGTGAGACAACTTAAAGGGTGTTAAATTGAAATAGTTGTGTGTATATATATATATATATATACGCATATAGGACTTCAGCAAGAAGTTAA
>WLWI01001145.1_pt1 | contig 23216 bp, 7 predicted proteins | sample 6701501 | NCBI WGS metagenome assembly WLWI01 (sample SAMN12718690, study PRJNA515312) | sponge metagenome | isolation source: marine sponge | host: Mycale hentscheli | place: New Zealand: South Island, Marlborough, Capsize Point | collected 2014-11-01 | reverse complement strand
GGCTTGTCAGTGCCATCCTCGTCGAGATTGACGATGAATGGAGCAATGCCGACAAGCGATATATCGTGTGGAACGACGATAATGACTCAACCTAAATCAAAGTTACAGACGTAGGGTTGCACAATCACCTTATCCCAGTTTTCCCTTTTTTGACGAGGTGCACTTACGACTTGAATTCAAGCTGAGTAATAAGCATGAGTTAAGAAATTTAATCCAGACAAAAAACCGGAGCCTTGAATTTATAGAAGAAGCAGTGTATCGACTGCGGAAGTAAAGGCTTTTGGAAAGTATGGAGTTTATGTGGAGTCCCCATGGAGCTAATTGGTAACGATGGAGTTGGCAATTACAGGGCGATAAACTTTCAGCATGGCAAGATTTGTTACTTCTTACTGATGATTGAAAATTCTGAATAGCGGCCATTCACAGAAAGGTCGAATCGCCCACTAACCATCTGACTTTTTTGTTTAAACGTAATAATTCTGAACGATTTGTAAGCCATATGCCTAATTCAATTGTCAACATTCTACAAGAAAGAGCCCAGTCTCAACCTGATAAGCGGCTTTACACTTTTTTACAAAATGGGGCTGATGAGTCGGCCACGTTAACCTTCGGAGAGATGGAAGAAAGAGTGCGTGCCCTTGCTGCAAGGCTGCAGCAACAGTATGCCCCAGGGGAACGGGCCTTACTGCTTTATCCTGATAGTCTGGAGTATATTATTGCATTTCATGCTTGTTTGTTCGCAGGTTTGGTCGCTGTACCCGCTTTTCCACCGAGGCGTAACCGGTCAGATACACGGTTACAGGCGATTGCGAAAAATGCGAATGCCAGTGTTGCGTTGATTCCCCAAAGTATGTGCGACGACTTGCCTCAACGTTTGGAGCACAATCCGGAACTTGCCCGAATGCAATTCCTAGTAACCGATGCGGGCCTTGATACCCATGCGAATCAATGGCGACCCATTGACCCCAAACTCGATACCCTGGCCTATCTGCAATACACTTCTGGATCTACCGGTGATGCGAAAGGTGCAATGATTACCCATGGCAACATCATGAACAATTCCGAGGCGGTACGCATCATTAAGGATCTGTGGGGCGAAGATACAACTGCTGTTTCCTGGCTGCCTATTTTTCACGACCTCGGTTTGGTTTTCGTCATTTTGCAGGCGGTTTATTCAGCGGTCAGTACCGCTCTGATGCCGTCGAACGTATTTGTTCAGAAACCTATTCGTTGGCTACAAGCCATTTCGCGATACCAGGCTACCCATAGTGGGGGACCTGATTTTTCCTATCAGTTGTGTTGCCAAAAGGTCAGCGAAGAAGAACTTGAAACATTGGACCTAAGTAGCTGGAAGGATGCATACAGCGGTGCAGAGTCCGTGAGAGTAACAACACTTCGGTCGTTCTCTGACTATTTCAGCCGTTGTGGTTTTAACCCACGGAGTTTTAGCCCGGGCTACGGTATTGCGGAAAATACGTTGTTAGTCTCGTACAACACCGGCCATCAACCCAGATATTGCGGCGTTGACGCCCGCCACTTTTCTCTCCACGGTGAGGTGGGCGAGGACGTTTTTGTGACTGACGAACTAGATCAAGTAACGGGTGATGCCATGGAGAGCCATCGGCAGTACATAGTAAGTTGTGGAACAATTGCTCATGGTGTGGAACAATTGCTCATGGTGTGGAATCGAGAATAGTGGACACGGAAAATTGGTCGATTAAGCCGCAGGGACAGGTCGGAGAAATCTTCGTCGCAGGCACCAGCGTGGCCGATGGTTATTGGCAAAATTCAGAAGCGACAGAAAATGTGTTCGGTCAGCGATTTGCAGGAGAGAGTCTCGAATACATGCGTACAGGTGATTTGGGCTTTTTTTTGGAGGGACATGTCTATATCACTGGGAGGGTCAAAGACCTCATCATCGTCAATGGTGCTAACCATTATCCCCAGGATCTTGAAACATCGGCACTACGTTCCCATGACGCGCTGAGTTTAAATGGTGGCGCCGCATTTTCTGTCGAAGTAGATGGGGCTGAGAGCGTCTGTCTGGTTTACGAGGTAACTCGTTCGGCAGTTCGAAATCTGGATCACAAAGCTGTGATTGATGCGATGCGCGAAGCCATAGCCAGTCATCACGATATCAGAGTCAGTACTGTCGTCCTGATCAAACCTGCCAGTATTCCCAAAACATCAAGTGGAAAGGTCCGTAGGAGCACCTGTAAGCAAGCATTTCTCGATAACGTGCTCAGCCAAATAGCGTGCTGGAGTGAATCTGGTGCTGAGTTTCCGAATACATCAGCAGTTGGTGAGGAAACAGCAAATACGATAGTTGGTAACTCTGAGCCTTTCGGTGCAGGTTCATCAAATACTGACGAAACATCGCCAAATGAAATGCCGTTGTTTGATGATGGTGGGTATTCGAGCAGCCAGATACAGCAATGGATCTTCAACTATCTTCACTTGAATGCAGGTGTCCCCGTTGAAGAACTGGCATTGGATAAACCTTTTACCGCTTATGGTCTGGATTCGATTACCGCAGTCAGGGTTTCCGGTGAACTGAGCGATTGGATGAAGCGTGAGATTTCGCCAACAGTGGTATACGACTATCCAAACGTTGAGGCTTTGGCCAACTATTTATCGGGAGATTCGGCCGAGTCGTCGTCTGTTTTTTCAGATAACGCGAAAGCATTCGCTAATGGGAGTGTCAATGAAAGGGGCAATGAGAATGATGTGGCCATCGTTGGAATGGGTTGTCGGTTCCCCGCCGCGAATGGTCTTGATGAGTTCTGGAATTTGCTGATTGAAGGGAAGAGTGGAATCTCGGAAGTTCCGGAAGACCGTTGGGATCACCGTCAATGGAGCGATCAATATCCAGCGATGAAGTGGGGTGGGTTTGTCGATAATGTCGATCAGTTTGATGCTGGTTTTTTTGAGATGTCCCGCCGGGAAACTGAGTATGTTGATCCTCAACACCGACTCCTGCTGGAAACCACGTGGCATGCGCTAGAGGATGCGGGTATTTCTGCGGATAGCTTGCGAGGTTCCGATTCCGGAGTTTTCATTGGAATCAGTACTCAGGACTATTCCCATTTGATGCAACAAGGTGTAATCGATGGTAATGCCTATGTTGGAATTGGTAGTGCCATGAGTATCGCGGCGAATCGTTTGTCGTATTTCTTTGACTTCCATGGCCCAAGCAAAGCGATCGACAGCGCTTGTTCATCTTCGCTGCTTGCGGTACACGATGCCTGTTTGAGCCTCAACAACAATGAATGCAAGGTTGCTGTGGTTGGTGGAGTCAATCTGATGTTATCAGAAAATCTCAGCCTGACCTTTGCTGCAGCCCAGATGTTGTCCCCAGAAGGGCAATGTCGAACATTCGATGCAGAGGCGAATGGTTACGTACGGGGAGAAGGGTGTGGTGTTGCCATACTTAAACCCCTGTCACAGGCGTTGGCTGATGGGGATCGTGTGTACGCCGTTATCAAAGGTTCTGCGACTAATCAGGACGGACGGAGTAACGGAATTACGGCTCCCAATGGTGTTTCCCAACAAAGGGTGATCCGACGTGCTCAGGAGAATGCGAGCGTACTCCCTTCGAATATGCGGTATTTGGAAGCCCACGGCACTGGTACCCCACTGGGTGACCCCATCGAGTTTAACTCGGTGGCAATGGTATTAGGAACGAATACCGAAGAGGATATCGAGTGTTTTATCGGTTCGGTTAAAAGTCATATTGGCCATCTGGAAGCGGCTGCTGGGATAGCAGGTTTAATCAAGTCAGCATTGATTCTCTCAAAACAAACCATCACTCCACATCTTCATATTACGAAACTTAATCCGTTATTGGAGACAAACTCGCCTCTAGCCATCACGGATGAGGCGCGTCCCTGGACCAATAAAGATCACCAATCTAGATACTTGTCGGGATATCAGCGCAAATTCCAGCCCAAATACCTGGGTATCAGCGCATTCGGATTTGGTGGCACGAATGTCCATGCCGTATTGGGGGAATCACCGATTCAAACTCAAATTCCACTGGTATCTTCGGGCGTTGAAGACGACGGTAGAGCAAATCTCTTTACTCTGTCGGCAACGGATCATAAAACTCTGGTTTCCCAACTCGGTAGTTATGCCCGCTTTTTAGGTCAGAAGCCGAACCTTTCTTTGGCTGACCTTTGTTTTAGTGTTCAAACTACGCGTTCTCATCTGCCCTATAGAAGTGGAATTGTGGCGCGCTCCAAGGATGAGTTACTTGATCATATCCAGACAGTGATGAGTCAGGAAAACGGTCAAAAAGGAGAGTCGTTATTGATATCTGGCCACAAGCGACACCAACGGCCAAAGTTGGCTTTCGCATTCACTGGACAGGGGTCCCAGTATTCAGGGATGGGGCGGCATCTTTATCAAACGTATCCCTGTTTCAAGTTTCATCTGGATGAGTGCGCCAATTATTTGTCTGAAGAGAATTTAATGGACATCGATTTACTGTCGTTGCTGTTTGACGATGAGTGCAAGGAAACACTGAATCAGACGCGTTATACCCAGCCTGCGATTTTCGCTTTTGGCTATGCATTGGGGAAACTCTGGTTCTCCTTGGGGATCAAACCTGACGCGGTAATTGGACACAGTGTAGGAGAATACGTTGCAGCCCACTTTGCGGGAATGTTCTCTTGGCAGGATGGTTTGCGTCTGATCGCAGAGCGAGGAAGACTGATGCAGTCAATGTGCAAAACTGGCTCGATGATCGCTGTTTTAGCGTCGCTGGATACGGTTCGTACATTACTTCAGGATTATCCTTTACTCAGCTTGGCCGCCATTAATACCCGCCATAGTAGTGTTGTTTCAGGGAATACAGCGGATGTTGAAGCCCTTGAATTATCTTTGTGGGATAAGGGTATTTCGTCTCAATTGCTCAGTGTCTCCCATGGGTTTCACTCCGTGATGATGGAGAACATGATGGAGGCGTTCCGTGCTGTGGTTGCATCCGTGCCAATGAACAATCCGGGCATGGCGTTCTACAGCAATGTACTTGGGAGAGCCGCTACCGGAGAAGTGGCGACCCCTGAGTACTGGTGTGAACATGTAATCAAAACGGTGCGTTTTTGTGAAAGTATCGAAGCGCTGTCCCGTGATGAAGAATACTGTTTACTGGAAATTGGTGCGAAACCGACACTGGTAAACATGAGTAAGGGGTGTGAAAACCCAGATCAGCGAATTGGCCTGATGAGTGTCAAGGGAGAGAACGACCAGGGAGAGGGGTTACTCAGCAGTCTGTCTCAGCTTCACTTACAGGGAGCCGGGATCGATTGGGCACAGCTTTATCGGGGCCAGTCCGTAAATCGTAAATCATTGCCACACTATGTGTTTGATCGTCAGCGCTACTGGCTTCCGGAAGTTGGAGGCAGGAAACCGAATATGGGTGAAATTCATCCATTGGTAGGCGAATGCTTGTCATTAGCTGGAGAGTCAGCGGTCTACTATTCCCATCATTGGGATTTGGGGGTGCTGTCTTACTTCGCCGATCACGTTGTTCTGGAAAGCGTGGTCGCGCCAGCAACCAGCCTGGTTGAAATGGTTCTGGCTGCGGGCCAGCATTACTTCGAGAGCGATGAGGTGATGATCAAGGATGCGCAATTTGAACAGGTGTTTACCTTGACGGATCGCGTTACTACCCATGCCCAGTTACGAATTTTGCCTTCCGAGGGATCGACGACGGAATGTGATTTCGTGCTATTTAGTCGACTCTCTGATGAGCCAAAAACACAATGGATTCGACATGCCTCAGGCGTGGTTGCGATGGCCTTCGATGAATCCCGAGGTCAGGAAACGGGTGTTATTGAGCGATTGAATAGTGAAGGCACTCTGCTCGGGGATGTCAATGAAGTCTATGATCTCTGTCGAAAACGGAATCTCAATTTGGGGCAGGCATTTCGATCACTATCCAGCGTTGTGATTGGTAAAGACGAGGTTCTGGCTCGTATCGAGTTGCCTAAAGGTGCTACCGAAGGAGTGTCCCAATATTTGCTGCATCCGGTATTGCTGGATGGGGCGTTTCAATCACTGGTGTCATTGGCGTTGGAAGGTTCAGGTGGAACCACCTCTGTTCCCATCGGTATTCAGAAACTGGTATTTCACCAACCAGCGGGAAAGGTGGCATGGTCCCATCTGGTGCGCCGTTACGATGATTCGGTATATGCTGATTTTCTGGCTGATGTGTTTCTTTTTGATGATCAAAATAATGCTATTGCAACGGTCATTGGACTCCAGGTAAAGGGGATCGATGAGGCTCGATTCTGGAATCAAAAGTCGATTCAAAGAATTGCTGACAACGGGGGAGCAGCACAAGCTCAACTGGAAGACAATCTATACGATATACGGTGGCGGGTAAAAGAATTGAATTTACTGACTCCGATTATTTTGCCAAGTCCGGAAAACCTGCGGAATGACTTGTATGTGTATACACAATCCCAGATGGCGTCCTTACCGTTCGCCGAAGCGCAACTGACTGCTTTACACGGGTTAGCGGATCATTTTGTCGATCAGGCGTTTAGGGTGTTAATCGATTCGGATCCGAACTTTGATACCTTGCCGCCGGATTGGGATCAGGAGGTACTGGAGACTCGTTGGAATATTGCTCCCAAACAGAAACAACTGTTTGGTCAATTGCTAAAAAGCTATTCAGCAAGAAGAACAACGACAACATCGTTAACTACCAGAAAAGATCAGGCATCACTAGCCGAGCTTGAAAATGCGATGGTAGCTCTCACCGAAGTTCACAATGGTTACGACCATATTGATGCCGAATTTAACCTGCTAAAACGATGTGGAGATCGGCTGTCAGAAGTATTACTCGGACGGGTTGATCCCCTGGAACTACTTTTTCCCGGTGGTGATATGAGTCTTACCGGAGCGGTGTATGAATCGTCTCCCAGAGCGAAAATTATCAATCACCTCATTGCGCAAATTGTTGATGAAAGTGTGAGGGCAGTTGAACCTGGACGAAAGCTACGGATTTTGGAAATTGGCGCAGGCACCGGGGGCACGACTGCCCACCTTTTGCCGCAGTTGTCCGCGGACACCGCGGAATATGTATTTAGCGATATCTCTCCTTTGTTCCTTGAAAACGCGAAAAACCGATTCAAGGATTATCCATTTGTGAGTTATACCCATTTTGATTTGGAAAAACCAATCGACGATCAGGGGCAATTTGCAGGTGGTTACGACTTGATCATTGCGTCCAATGTAATCCACGCTACTTTGGATTTGAAACAGGGTATTGATACAGTCAGAACCTTGCTGGCAGGGGGAGGGTTGATGTTGATTTGGGAGATCACCCAGCAGCAGGATTGGCTGGACGTGACTTTCGGGATGACCGAAGGTTGGTGGCGTTTTCAGGACAAGAACATCCGCCCGAGCTATCCTTTAGTCTCCGGTTCACAATGGCAAGAGCTGATTGAATCATCGGGATTCGATTCCTGTGAGGTATTAACCCCCCAGGATGATCAAGGCGATGATCAAGGCGATGGCCAGCAAGATAATCAGTTAGACAAGGCAAGGGTCGCTTCTGGGCAGTCGGTTATTATTGCCCGTAAAGAAATGGAAGATTCGTCGAATAGTTCAGATTTAGGGCATTGGTTGGTCGTTTCCGATGGGGAGGGGGTCGGAGAGTTATTAGCAACTCAGCTCACTGAGAATGGTGCAACTTCGACCAATGTCAGATTAGACAACAAGTATGTCGGTTCGACAGAAGGTTCGAGAAGCATCGATGCTTACAATCCTGATGCTTTTGAGGCATTACTTGGGGAGACTACTCCAATGGATATGAAGGGAATTGTATTCGCAAGTGGAGGTGAGGATACCTTTGATATTAATGCTTGTGATCGTTGCAGCGCGGGTTTACTGCATTTGTTGCAAGGCATGGTTAAGCGTTTTTCAACGGGAGTTCCGCAATTTTGTTTAATTACCCACGGTGTGATGAAGACGCCGGGAACAGATCAAACAGCGGTAGATCGAGCTTTGTTATCCGGCATGATTCGGTCATTTGCATTGGAAAACCCCATTTGGCAACCGATTCATATTGACCTTGATTTATCACTGCCAACTAAAACGAGGATCGATCAGGTTTGTTCCGAGATTGCCAATGTGACATCGAATGTCACGCCTGGCGGTAATGGGTTGGGTGACCAGGTCACACATTGCACCGAGTCCATGGTGGCGTATCGAGCCAATGGGGATGACTTGGACGGGGATCCCACGACCGATATGTTCCGAGATTGACTCGTTGTTCACTGGAGGGAAGTCCCGGATCCGATGAGCAACGGGTCGGCGAGCCAGGCACGTCAGGAGAGTCAGGCAAATCGGATAGCCATTCAAATATCAATTTGAATGTTCACGATGATGGATCGTATCTCATCACCGGGGGATTGGGTGGACTCGGTCTGCAAGTTGCTCGTTATCTGGCAGAACAAGGTGCACGACATTTAGTTTTATGCGGTCGGCGTGAACAGGACGAAATCGATCAAAGTTCATTAAAAGAGATCGGTGAGTTGGGTGTTTCAGTTCATTATATTCGAACCGATGTATCAGAACGTAATGACGTAGTGTCGTTATTTGAAGCCATGTCAGATCAATTTCCACCATTAAAGGGAATTATTCATGCCGCTGGATTTTTGCAAGATGGATTAATCGCCGATCAGGATTGGGAAAACTTCAGTTCGGTGTTTGGGCCCAAGGTTCACGGTAGTTGGTATTTGCATGAGATGAGTCAGGCGCTGGAGTTGGACTTCTTCGTGTTGTTCTCCTCGGTAGCTTCATTATTGAGTCCACCCTATCAGGCTAATCACTCGGCGGCGAATGCGTTTTTAGATACGTTGGCACATTTTCGGCAGTCCCGGGGGTTACCCGCTACTACCATTAATTGGGGGATTTGGTCTGAAGTTGGATCCGCAGCGGAAAAACAAAGCGATCGCCAAATGCAACGATTCGGTGTCGGTAGCTTTCCACCAGAGGCGGGCATTAAGGTGTTCGATCAGGTTATTAGAAGTTTGCCTCATCAAATCGCGGTTATGCCCATGGTTTGGGATCGATATTTTGATGTTTTCCCAACACTGACCCGGCTTGGTTTTTATAGCGACATCCTATTGGCGTCTGAAAAAAGTCAATCCACCGACGAGATTATTATTGACTCCACAGAGTTAGAAGAATTGGCGGCACAAATTGCGACCGCTAACCAGGAAGACTGCTTTCCGTTATATATCGAGTATCTAAGATCGCTGTTTGCCGCCGTGCTCAAAATGGAGGCCGGTGAGATTGATACCGGGAAAGCATTACAGAACATGGGACTGGATTCCTTGATGGCGGTGGAGCTGAGGAATCGAATTACCAAAGACCTCAACCGGGATGTCCCCATGGTTCGCTTGATGGAAGGTGCAACGGTGCTGAGCCTCGCTGAGTTTTGCATGGACGCCGAAGCAAGTGATTCTATTGAACGGGTCGAGGTCGTTGCAACTAACGAGATGACTGAAGAAGAAAGGTTGCTTGATCGAGTCGATGATCTAAGCGAAGAAGAAATTGAAGAACTGTTAAAGACACTGGATACGTAATCGTGAGTAAAGCAATGTCATCAGAGTTAAGTCTGGAGCAAAAAAGAAAGCTCTTACGGGAAAAACTGCAACGCAAAGCGCAGCAGCAAAAGAGCTATTATCCACTCTCCTTGGGACAACAGGCGCTTTGGTTTTTGGATAAAGATGCGCCAGGCAGCGCTTCTTATCATGTGGGTATTTCTTATCGAATCTGCTCTCCACTGGATATCGATTTATTTAGAGACTGCTTTCAGACCATTGTTAATCGTCATGCGGCGTTGCGCACCACATTTTGCGATGGCGACGAAGGAGTTCAACAAGTAGTGCATGGCTATACGGATGCCTATTTCAAAAATGTGGAGGTAATCGGAGTTGATGACGCTACCTTATTTGAGGAGACATCCCGAGCGTATAAAGCACCGTTTGACTTGGAACAGTTTCCGCTCATGCGTTTTCATCTCCTTACCCGTGCCGAGGATGAGCATGTTTTAGTCATGAATGCACACCACATCATCGTTGATGGTTGGTCAATTTGGCAAATACTGGAAGAGTTTTTCAAGTTATACATCGCGCGGTCACAGGGGCAGGAATTCGTATTGCCGGAGCTTTCGTATTCCTATCAGGATTATGTGCGTTGGCAACGCAGTTTTCTGCAGAGCGAGGAAGGTGATCGCCTTTGGAGTTTTTGGGAAAAAAAATTGTCGGGAGATTTGCCGGTGCTCAATCTACCGGTCGATCGACCGTATCCACCGGTACAGAATCACGAGGGAAAAATCCTTCTATTTGATCTTGAAGAGCATCAGTACAAGAAACTCGCCGCACTCGCACCGAAATACGGCGTCACGCTGTTTACCCTGTTTCTCGCTTCATACAACGCATTACTCCATCGAATTACGGGCCAGGATGACATTCTGGTTGGCTCACCTAGTACCGGCAGAGATCGACCCGAGTTCGCCTCCATCGTCGGCGATTTTATTAATACCCTGGTTTTACGTACCGATTGTTCTGGAAACCCAAAGTTTGTTGATTTTCTATCCGATGTAAAAAGCACCTATCTTCATTCACTCGAACATCAGGAATACCCCTTTACCGATATGGTGCGCCGCCTTAAACCTGAGCGGGCAGCAAGTCGAGCACCAATTGTGCAAAACGTTTTTGTTTGGGAACAGCCCCAGACCGAAGGTGAATTTGGTGAGCTTGCTGGTGTAACGGATTCCAGTATCCGTCGTCAGATTGGTAATTTGATTCTGGCTCATTACCCTTTGCCTCAGCAAGAAGGTCAGTTAGATATCAATTTTGTGGTAGTGGCCTATGGGCAACAGATCAATACCATGGCGTTGTTTTATCGAACAGACATTTTCGATGATGCCACTATTGTCCGAGTATCGGAGTGCTTTAAGAAGCTGTTGCTCGCAATCATTGATGACCCCACCCAGCGCATTGATGATATTGACATCTTACCTAACGATGATCGTCGAATGTTGGTGAGTGATTGGAACGACACCCGTAACGATTACCCCCGACATCTGTCACCGTCCGCACTGTTCGAGCAACAGGTGTCCCGAACGCCACACGCCAATGCGTTGGAGTTTTTGGATGCTAAACGTTCCGGCGATGGGCAAACAGAACACCTGACCTATGCTCAGCTCAATGCAAAGGCTAATCAGTTGGCTCACTGGCTTATTGAACGGGGAGTGATTCGTGAACAACGTGTTGCGATTTGTATGGATCGATCACCTTGGATGGTGACATCAATATTGGCGATTTTAAAAGCCGGGGCAGCCTACCTTCCATTGAGTCCGAATTATCCCGATGAGCGACTGGCTCTCATTTTGGATCATGCCGAGGCAAAAGTGGTGCTGACCCAGCCATCGTTAGCAGACCGGTTTAGTGCTCTGTCTATCACGACGTTGGTTCCAGAACATAGTGAGAAGCCATTGTCTTTACTGAGCGAAAACAATCCTGATTTACCTTCTGATCCGGAGGCATTGGCCTATGTGATTTACACTTCCGGTTCAACTGGTATGCCCAAGGGGGCGATGGTCGAACAAAGGGGGATGGTGAACCACCTTTACGCAAAAATTCGTGATCTCGATATTCGTGCCCAAGACAAGATTGCTCAGAATGCCCCACTGACATTTGATATCGCTACCTGGCAATGTTTGGCGGCACTACTGGTGGGGGGGCAGGTTTCCCTATTTAGTGATGAAGATGCCCATGATCCGGAGCGTTTACTAAAAGCTGCGGTTGATAGGGAGTTGACAATTTTACAGGTTGTTCCTGCCGTACTTTCCACCATGTTGGAATCATTGGAGCAACGTCAATCAGATATTAGTCCATCGCAATTAAAACTGCGGTGGTTGGTTCCGACCGGGGAGGCACTGCCGCCAGAGTTAGCGCGGAAGTGGTTGGCAAAATTTCCTGAGGTACCTTTGTTAAACGCCTACGGTCCCACAGAATGTTCAGACGATGTTTCCCACTATGCTATCTATGAGCCACCCGCGCCCGAGGTGCTCAATATGCCGATCGGAAAACCGGTACAAAATACTCAGCTTTATGTGCTCAACAAACAATTGCAGCCGAATCCGATTGGTATCCCGGGAGAACTGCATGTTGCCGGTGATGGTGTAGGGCGAGGTTATCTCGGAGAGCCGGATAAAACGGATGCGGCATTTATCCAGAACCCTTTTGCCCGTAATGAGCGTGAAAACAGGATGTATAAGACAGGGGACTGGGTGCGTTGGTTGCCAGACGGAAATCTGGAATATCTGGGGCGAATAGATCACCAGGTGAAAATGCGCGGTTTTCGCATCGAGTTACAAGAGGTTGAAGCGATATTGCAGCAACACGATGACGTTGTGGAAGCCACTGTGATCCTTTTTGAGCGATCCGAAACCGATAAATGGCTGGTGGCATTTATCACAACCGCCGTTACTACGGCGCCCGGCATAACCGTCCCAGATTTAACAGGGGCTAAGGAGGCAGAATACAGCGAAACAGAATCCGACCCTGATTTGCAAAAAGTTGATCTGCAAGCACAGCTGAAAGATTATCTAAAGGGAAAATTACCCGAGTACATGGTCCCTAGTGCGTTTGTTCCCCTTGAGAAAATACCACTGACACCCAATGGCAAAGTAGATCGCAAGCGATTGTATGTGTTGGCAGAAAATGAAATCCATTCCACCAATGTGGAATTTATTGCTCCTCGTAATGATGTTGAACAGCAGATTGCTGATATCTGGGCTGAGGTGATGGGAGTCGAACAGATCAGTGTGCAGGGCAATTTCTTCGCATTGGGTGGGCATTCCCTCATGGTGACTCGGGTCATTTCCCGCATTAGCGCTCAATTCGGTATTGAAATACCGCTACAGACGCTATTTTTATCGCCGACAGTGGAAGACCTTGCCAAGGCGATCCAGCGTCTTCTATTAAAAGATGATGACGGAGAGCGGGCAATTCCAATGATTGTTGCCGTAGATCGTGAGTCGACGTTACCGCTTTCATTCGCTCAGGAGCGACTCTGGTTTCTCGACCAACTAAACCCGGAAAACCCTTTCTACAATGCCCTTGCTGCACTTCGCATTCGTGGGAATCTTAATGTTGATGCCTTGCGCAAGAGTATGAAAGCCGTTGTTGAGCGACATGAAATATTGCGGACACGTTTTCCCATGCAAGGAGAAAATCCAGTGCAACGTATTGAACCTGCGGCACACTGGAATCTCGAATTGCATGTAGACGGGGTGCCTGATTCGGTTACTGGCGATCAGGAGCGAGGAGCCTATATCGAAATGAAGATTCAAGAGGTCGCCCGACAGCCTTTCGATCTCCAGCACGATCAGCCTATCCGGTTTCGACTTTTCCAGGTTGATGAAACAGAAGCTATATTCGTCGTTTGCCTGCACCACATCGTAACCGATGGGTGGTCAAGCGGGATACTAATGGATGAGTTAAGTCAGCTCTATCGTTATCACAACCGGGCTTCAGACCCGATTCCACCGTTGACGCCGCTTGGTATTCAGTTTGCCGACTACGCCAGCTGGCAGAGAAATTGGCTGTCGGGAGTTCGATTGCAATCCCAACGGGATTACTGGAAACACACACTTCAGGGCGCTCCCCAAGTGTTTACCATGCACACAGATCATCCTCGACCCGCGGTCCACAGTTATAAAGGGGATGCGATCCCTTTTAAATTATCGAAGGATGTAACCTCTCGAATTAATACCTTTTGCCGTCAGATTGATGTGACTCCCTTCATGTTTCACCTGGGTGTATTTTCAATTTTGCTGCATCACTACAGCCATCAGTCAGATCTCATCGTGTCTTCGCCGATTGCCAATCGGCAACGAACTGAATTGGAAAAACTCATTGGTTTTTTTGTGAATACTATTGTCTTACGGATCGATTTGACCGGGACAGTTTCCAGGGATGAGTTTTTTAAACAGATTCGGCAAACCACTATCGAAGCGTACGAACACCAGGATCTACCGTTTGAACAGTTGGTCGATATGATGAATGTCAGTCGGGACATGAGCCGTAACCCATTGGCTCAGGTTTCACTGGCTTATCAAAATATGCCCTTGCCTGATTTGGAATTGGATGAGTTGGATGTACAGGTTCTTGAATTCGAAGAACACACGGTTCGATTTGACCTAGAATTTCATTTGTTCGAATATCAAGGCGAAGTCAATGGGCGTTTGATGTTTTATAAAGACATCTATGAAAAAAGCACAATAGCGCGATTTCTTGAGCACTATACGCGTCTGATTGATGTGATGGTAAATGAATCCGACCAACCTATTAGCCAGTATTCGTTGCTCACGAAGGAAGAAAGGCAGCGTATTGTTTATGAGTGGAATGATACTGATCAGGATTATCCTGATTTATGTTTCCATCAGCTGGTTGAGTCTCAGGTCGAAAAAACGCCGGAGCAAATCGCTGTTCGTTTCGAGCTGAGCTCACTTAATTATCGGGAGCTCAATGAACGCGCTAACCAGCTCGCGAGGTATTTGAGGAAACGGGGAATTGGTAAAGATAAAACGGTGGGCGTTTGTATGAATCGTTGCCTGAATCTCCCAGTCGCACTGTTAGCAGTCATGAAATCTGAAGCAGCCTATGTGCCGCTGGATGCTAACTATCCCGAGGCGCGACTACAGTTCATGGCGAGGGATGCAGGATTGGATTGTGTCTTAAGCCATGACTCCCTGAGTGACGTTGTTGGAGACATGGATTGTGACGTTCTGCTGCTTGATCGACATCAGGCCGAATGGGATGACCTGAGAACTGACAATTTACCTTGTACAGTTAATAACGATGCGCTGGTTTATCTGATGTACACCTCGGGTTCAACCGGAGAGCCAAAGGGGGTCTGTGTTCGGCATCGTGGATTGGTTAATTATCTTCATTGGGCGATTGAATATTATGAAGTGAGGGAGGGAACGGGCTCGTTGGTGCAGTCTTCAATTAGCTTTGATGCCACCATCACCAGCTTATTTGCTCCTCTATTGGTAGGGAATACCGTTCAGTTGTTACCTCAGGAAGATGAACTAAATGCACTCGGTAACGCCTTGGCTCTGCAATCGAACCACAGCTTGATTAAGCTCACTCCTGCCCATTTGCAGTTGCTTAAACACCAGTTGCCAGTGGAACGAATGGCTGGGTCGAGTCGTGCATTGGTGATCGGCGGAGAAGCGTTGAACGCCGACCACGTCGAGAGCTGGCGGGTGAACGCCCCTGATACCCGACTGATTAACGAATACGGGCCAACTGAAACAATGGTTGGTTGTTGTGTCTATGAAATTAGGTCCAAAGATGGATTCACTAATTCCGTCCCCATCGGCCGCCCCATCGCCAACACCCAGCTCTATATTCTGGATGAAAATATGACCCCGGTACCCGAGGGTATACTTGGGGAACTGTATATCTCGGGTCACGGGGTTGCTAAAGGATATTGGAATCGACCGGAATTGACCAAAGAATGTTTCATCGATAATCCATTTTCTACTGACCCACTTGCAAAAATGTATCGAAGTGGAGATTTGGCACGATATCGCTCTGATGGTGTGATTGAATATCTTGGTAGGCGGGACATGCAGGTCAATCATCGCGGCTATCGTATTGAGCTTGGGGAAATTGAAAATAGGCTACGTGAGCACAAGCTGGTTCGTGATGCGGTTGCTATTCAACAGGATTCTAAGCTTGCTGCGTTCGTCGTTGCCGATGGAGAAGTGATAGTAAGTGATCCCGGTTTTTCATCTCAACGACCAGCTCAACGACCAGCTCAACGATTGGCTCAATGGGAAGCGGTGTTTGATGCGAGCTATGAGGATATCCCCGAACAGGGCGACCCCAGACTCAATCTTGCTGGATGGAGCAGTAGTCTTAGTGGACAGAATATTGCTGAAATTGAAATGCGTGAGTGGATAGACGAGACGGTGAATCGCATCAGCGGCCTCCAAGGAGAAGCGGTTTTGGAAGTGGGTTGTGGCACCGGTTTACTTCTGTCCCGCCTGGCACCGGACCGCCAGTACTATGGGACCGATATTTCCCAATCTTCATTGAAGTACATCGAACACTTGAAATCCCAGCTCCCGGAATTGCAGGGCGTAACGACCTTGCAAGCAGATGCCAGCGATTTCAGCCAAACCCCAACGGCATTTTTTGACCTAGTTATCCTAAATTCAGTGATTCAGTATTTTCCGGACACCCACTATTTGCAATCGGTGATCGAACAGGCCATTGATGCGATGACGGTGCGAGGTAAAGTATTTTTGGGGGATGTCAGGGATTTCAATCTGGCCAAGGCATTTTACTGCGCTGTGGAATCCACTCGATCCACAGAGACGATGAACGTATTAACTCTGGAACAACGGGTCTCTAATTCGTCGCTCAAGGAAGAAGAGCTGATGATTGCACCGAATTTCTTCCACGAGCTCAAGCGCGATCATCCCCAGATCAGCCATGTTCAAATTCTACTTAAACGTGGTGAACATAATAATGAACTAACACGTTTTCGCTATGACGTAGTATTACATATCGATAAAAACCAGTCCGCCAATGAAGGAGAAAATGCGGAAGGAGAAAATGCGGACACCCACAAAATTCGGGTAGCAAATGAGTGGGTAGCAAATGAGGACACCCACAAAATTTGGGGGATGAATTCTGGCGAATCAAATGAGGACACCCAGGGTGTTCCTGTGGTTGATTGGGTTGAAAGCGGTCTGGATATTACGCTGGTTGAACAAAAGTTGAGCGAAGGATTGTCAGCACCCTTGGTGATTCAACATATTCCTAACGCGCGTTTAGCGCAGGAACGTTCACTGCATTACTGGTTGGAGCCTAGCAATTCGACGGCCAATTTGACGGCCAACTCCATGGAGACCATTCCGTCCCAGGATAGGTTGAAAGCAGTGGGAACTGAGTTGGAAGCGGTGGTTGATCCCGAGGCGTTTTGGCAGCTTCAGCAAAGGCATTCAGTGAAAGTCGATATTTCTCCCTCAGATGCAAGTATGCCATTTTGTTTCGACGTCGCTATTCTAAACTCCATCGATCAAAAGCGTTGGGAAAAGGATCTTTGGGTTCTGGGCGAGAAGGACTTGCCTCAGACCGATACATTGCAAACCGGGCCATTAGCCAACGATCCTACCCGAAGTCGATCACACAATGAACTGGCGACCGACTTCAAGAACTATCTGCAAAATTACCTTCCAGGATTTATGGTGCCTGCCAAAATTATGGTAATCCCAAGGATTCCTCTGACACCCAGCGCAAAGGTGGATCAACATGCCTTGGGGCATTTGTTGGGTCGACAAGGGGATTCGGGAGATCGCTCATTGACCGAAACATTAAAACCAATTGAAGCGCAGCTGGTCGATATCTGGTGCAGTGTGTTGGGTCTGGAGCAGGTGAGTGTTCATGATAACTTTTTCGATTTGGGTGGTGACTCGATACTAAGTATTCAGTTGTTATCCAAAATTAAAAAAGCGGGTATCGCACTGGAGTTAAAACAACTTTTCCAGTATCAGACTATTGCGGAGTTGGCGCAACAGATTGAGTTTAACGCACCAGCCCAGACGATCGAGGCGGAACAGAACCCCATTGAGGGCAGCATTCAGTTAACCCCGATTTATCATGAGTTTCTTTCGTGGGGGTTAGCACACCCGTCGTATTACCAACAGGGTTTATTAATCGATATTGCCTCGGAAGTATCCATCGAAGTGGTGAATCTAGTCGCTAATGCGTTGTGGCAACATCATGACATGTTGCGCCAGTGTTGGGATGTAAATGAACCGGACAGCAAACCGACCTTCCTTCCAACAGACCATCCGATTGGAGATAATCTGGTGGAATCTTGGGCGTTGGAAGAGGGTGAAGACGAATCTTTGTTGAGGTCCCGAATAGCGGAACAATTAAGGCGGCGGATTAATCTTGGTTCGGGTGTCTTGATGCAAATGGCGTTGATTGAACGTCCTGGCAAGGAGGCAAATCACCTGATTTGGGTTATCCACCATGTTGCCACGGACGGTGTTTCGTGGCGAATTTTGTTGGAAGACTTTGCGTCGTCCACGATTCAGGCTTCGCACCGTGGATCCAGCAACTCCATAACCCTACCAGAGAAAACCACCTCATTTCAGTATTGGTCTCGACGGCTTAATCAATTTGCATTTGAAATGGTGATGCCTCAGTTACTACCAATGAGCTGTTTTCAATCTCGACTTCCCTCGGATTACTCACAGTTAAAGCCCGAAAATCTGGAACGTAATGCGGTAGAAACTAGTTTCTCAATGAATCGGCAGAGAAGTGACGCTTTTCTCAAGCAGATACCCAAGACCTATCGGACAGGTGCCGATGAGGTGCTGATTACTGCATTGACTCGAGTACTGACCGATTGGACTCAAGCCAGCGAGATCGTGCTTGATCTGGAATCACATGGGCGCGAAACCTTGTTTGACGAAGTTGACTTGTCACGGACAGTGGGCTGGTTTACGGCGCAGTACCCCGTAGTGTTATCCCTTCAGCCCGAGTTTGATGCCGCTAGTGATATTACTGCGGTTAAAGAGCAACTCAGGAAAAATCGAATGCCGATTCATTATGGCATGGCTGAATTTTTGCAAGATGCCCCGGTCGATTACGACGATCTGGGGCGAGCGGAAATCAGGTTCAATTATTTCGGACAAATGCGACAAACCAATCAGCATCCAATCTTGGGTGTCTCTCGACAACATATCGGGCTCGATAGCCATCCGGATAACAAAAGAAGCCATGTGCTGGATATTAGTGCGGTTGTTGTCGATGACTGTTTGGAAATCTATTGGCGTTATCCGGGGCAGCGCTATCAAGCTGAAACAATTGATAAATTGATGTCATCGTTTAAACAAGTGCTTGATAAATTGATTGATCATTGCCTGGATGTCGGTGTGGGTAAATACACGCCATCTGACTTTCCATCAGCGGGTCTGAATTCGCCACAATTGCGGCAGATCGTCGAATCGTCTGGCGGCGACCGGGAGATCGAAGCGATTTACCCATTGTCGCCTTCTCAGCTCGGGATGTTGTATGGTGCGATTTCCCAAAAGGATTCGGGGCTTTATCTTGAACAGTCAATTTGGCACCTAAGCGGTGAACTGGATGTGGATCATTTTAGAAAAGCCTGGAATGCCATTGTCTCAAGACACCCCACCTTGCGGACGCGTTTTGTCTGGGATGTCTTGCAACAGCCGATACAGGTGGTGGTGAAGCAGGCATCCATGGATATCGAAACCCACGACTGGTCACATTTTCGCGGTTTATCCTCATCGTCGAGGTCTGAACCCTTGGAAGATTTTCTGCAGCAAGATCGTGTTCGTGGGTTTGATTGGTCAAGGCCTTGTCTGATGAGACTGAGCATCATCAACCATGGTAATGACCAGCATACCTTTGTATGGACTCATCATCATATTCTTATGGATGACTGGGGCAACAAAATAATTCTGAAAGATTTACTGACCTGTTTCGAACAGCAACAGCGTTACGGTGAGATTAACATCGAGCCCGCGCCGTCTTATCAGGATTATGTCACGTGGCTAGAGAATCAGGATTTATCATCGGCAAAGCAGTATTGGTTGGATTATCTCAGGGGATTTACGCGACCCACGTCTCCTGGACAAGTATCGGATGGTCTCCCGATTCGTCCAGATAACTTGCCGGAATATGACACGCTGAGTTGGGAACTGGGTTCTGAACGTACCAGTCAACTAAAAGCGCTTTTACGCAGTAAACGCCTTACCTGGGCGAGTTTGGTGCAGGCTGTATGGGGTTTATTGCTGGCGAAATTCACCGATCAGAATGATGTGCTGTTTGGATTCACGGTGTCTGGCCGTTCCGTTCCCGTGGCCAACGTTGAATCGATGCTGGGGCTGATGATTAATACGCTGCCAGTGCGAGTGGAGGTTGATCCACTGGGGGATTTCTGGAAGTGTGTCAATGAAATCCAAACCCGGTCCCGAGAGCATCAGGTCCATGAACATTGTTCCGCTGGGCAGATTCACCAATGGAGTGACGTGACCCCAGGGGAGCCGCTTTATCACAGTCTTTTGGCAGTCGACAGTTATGCATCTGAGCAACTGGGAGAGAATTTCCAACCGTTTCAATCTCTTGGGCTATCACTGGATGGGGCTGACTATGTCGGGGCAAAAACAGCCTGCGCGCTAACGATGTTAGTCATTCCGTCCAATAATTTGCAATTTCAGATGATTTTTAAGACAGCTCATTTCACTGGGCAAAGTGTTGAGCAGATTGCATCCGCTTTCGAAAGCGTCATATCGAAAATTGCTATCTCGGGCAATGGACCCGTTTCGATTGGTGAAATTGGTGGAGTGTTATCCCGGGACGACATGCCGACTTTTATAGAAGAGTCGAAGCTTTCTGATGAAGCTCATATTGCACCGAGGGATCCACTGGAGTGGCAACTTGCCAGAATTTGGAAAAAAGTTATTTCACCTGAAGCATTGACAGTGGATGTGGAAGAAGTCGGTCAACAGCCTAATAGCGATATTCCCGGTATTCGGGATAATTTCTTCACTTCCGGTGGGCAATCACTATCAGCAGCGCGACTGATGATCGAAGTGGAACAGCAATGGCAGCTCACACTGCCGATATCCTCTTTACTTGAAAATCCGACCATCGAACAATTAGCTTCTGTGATTCGTCGAGGAGCGGAAAACTGGTCTCCGCTGGTGACACTGCAAACCCAAGGGGAGCAGTCCCCAGTTTTCTGTTTTCCTGGTATCGGCGGCAATGTGCTCAGTTTTTATGGGCTCGCTAATGCCATGGGGCACGATCGACCCATCTACGCGCTTCAGGCAAGTGGTCTTGATGGGGAGTCTGCGCCGGATTCTGATATGCAATCCGTTACGAAACGCAACATTGCGCTGATCAAGGGTGTTCAACCCCAGGGGCCGTATTATCTCCTTGGTTATTCATTCGGAGGGTTGGTGGCTTATGAAATGGTTAAACAACTCCAGGCGGAGGGTGATGAGGTTGCATGGTTGGGCTTATTGGATGTTAATGCGCCACCGCAAAGTGCGGCTTTTGAAGAGGTGCGGCCTGAATGGACCCAGGAAGAGTGGCTGACCATGTTAGTGAGCATTCTGGAAAATGAGATCGGTCTATCTGAGCCAATAACAACGGAACGCTTCAGGGGGCTGAGCGATGAACAATGTTACGAGTCTATCGCTAACCTGATTAATACGTCTGAGTTAGGGAAAGCCGTGTCTTTCAAACATGTAAAAGGCATGCTTCAGGTATTTAAGGCAAATATGCAAATGCCGTACCTGAGTGATTCGAAAGGTGTGAATTGCCCGACAACGTTGATCAGACCGACGGCGGCTACTGAGACTGCATTGTTTCTCTGGTTCAGAGAGAAGTATGCTGCCGCATTCGCCGAGATAGAGAAGGAGGAGACGTTAGGTTGGAGCCGGTTGATTGACGATTTATCCGTTGAGTGGGCGAATGGCGATCACTACACCATGCTTCATTCAGAAAATGCGCCGACATTGGCTAAGCAGCTCAACCGATCTATCAACGAGTCCGAGTCCATAAACGAGCCTGCGGGTGCAAACGGGAAATGAAGATGGCATATGCAGCACCCATAGCCCCTATCCACATTTAACCGTCTCCGCATTTTTCAGTGTGATTAAGAAGAGGTAAACATTATGTTGTACTTATCCTATTTTTTATTAGGGTTACTCGTTCTCGGCGTGATCGCCTGGATATTTGAGCCAAGAATTTTGCTCGTGATATACAGTCAAGTACTGAAGTTGTTTGTTAAAAACCCTCCTTTCATTGAAGATCCCTCGATTGATTTTCCGGAGTCTAAGTTACTGGAAGAGAATTGGTTGACCATTCGGGAAGAGCTACTGTCGGTGCTGGCCAGACCGGATGATATTCCAAAAGTACACGAACTTGATCCTGCGCAATCGAATGTATCAGACGATAAGTCTCCTCCCTGGCGCGCATTTTCTTTTTTGCTTTACGGACAATGGGTAGAGAAAAACTGTGCACTTTGCCCGAAAACCACGGCATTGTTAAAACAATGCGACAATATCAACATCGCATTTTTCTCTATCCTTGATGGTCACAAAAGCATTCCCCGTCATTGGGGGCCGTATAAAGGTGTCCTTAGGTATCACTTGGCGCTGGTGGTGCCGGACGATGCCCCGTGTTACATCATCAATGGCGGTCAAAAATACCAATGGAAAGACGGCGAAGGCGTGTTACTCGACGATACCTATTATCATGAAGTCCATAACGAAAGTAGCCAGCGCCGTATTGTGTTGTTTTTAGACATCATGAGACAGTTGCCCGGCATTTTAATGCCGATCAGTCGTTTTCTGTATTGGCTTCAATACCATTCACCCCGAATTAAAAAAACAGTGGGCCGGGCGTAATTGGGGCCGGAGTGCGTATTTTTTACGCATCCACCAAACTGCATTTATATCTGCCCTCCCAAAGTGATCCAGTTCGCCGATATTTTTTGTTGATGTACAAAACGTACATCCGACCCACGTGTTGAAACACTCTCTGTATAAGAAATACGCACTCCGGCCCCTTATCCCTTTAAGACGCCTATGACAAAAAGCATGGTGGTCGCCAGGGTTGTAAACGGCCGTAACCCAATAAAGCCGTGCTTTACTCTTTGTAATCGATCTATTGCCCCGACTCAGATAAAAGCCATACATTGGTATGAGTTGCATCATGTGAGTCGCGAAGAAATGGGGAATTCGAAAATCCCGTCCATCCAGATACCAGCCAAACATAGGCATACGCATAACCGATTGGGTATTGTCCGCCAAATAGCCGTACTCAGATGAAGAAAGTAAGCCTGCCACTATCACCGTTAGCACAGAGCCCATGGTAAGCCCGAGTGCCGCCGACAACAACAGAACTCCGCTGTGCTTAGATCTATACTCCCGGTACAACAGCCAGCCCAGATAAAAACTACCAGCAACCATTAGCAATGCACCCAAGCCCATTGGTAGTGTAATCTGAGGTCTGTAATTTAGCTTTCTATTGCAGCTTCGCTATTGGCTTTGGCGGAGTGAACGTAGAGAGCGAAGCCAAAGCCGGTTTTTCAGGCTTTAGTATTGAATGTTGAGCCAT
>WLWI01001144.1_pt1 | contig 23216 bp, 13 predicted proteins | sample 6701501 | NCBI WGS metagenome assembly WLWI01 (sample SAMN12718690, study PRJNA515312) | sponge metagenome | isolation source: marine sponge | host: Mycale hentscheli | place: New Zealand: South Island, Marlborough, Capsize Point | collected 2014-11-01 | reverse complement strand
TCTTAAAAATAAAAAAAATTTTTTTTTTTTTTTTTTTTTTTTTTTTTTAATTATAAAAAAAAAAAAGAAATCTACATTATCTTGGAATGTTAATGGTGAAAAAAATAGCAACAAAAAATCAACTTGTAGCTAACATTAAAAACAAACAAAAACAACAACAATAACAGCAAAAAAACAAAAACAAAAACAAAAAGCTAAATAAGTTCAATATTTCTATACAAATTAAAGCTCCTTAAGAGTTTCCTGATAATGAACAATATGTTTCCAAACTGCAACAGCCTGAGAAATAGTAATGTCACCAGGAAAGTTATCGTTAAATTCTTTCGGTAAGTCCAAAGACTCAAACATCTCTTCAACCAATACATCTACCAATCTGAAAGTAAATCAAATAAAAATCACAAATCTTCGAAATTTATAGCTATAATAATGTTCTAAATAAAGCAATGATGGCATTGAACAATTTAACTCCACTTAATAATAATACTGATCTCGGTTTCTATTTGTCTTTACAGTAGAACCTCATAAACAGGAATACATTAGACCTAACTTACACAATATGACTATAGCAAATTAGCTAATAAATAATTAAATACCAGTCTTTACAATTATTGCAGATAATTAAGATTTACTGTTTACAGACATACACAAAGTAGCTAGTTAACCCACTTGCACATGCACAGAGGTTATACTTTGGTGTTGGGTTTTGCTGCAATCTGAGTAAGTTCAATTCAAACTATGGTGATACAGTGGAACCTCTCTACAAAGGGACTCCGAAGAACAACTTGACTCTTAACAACAGCCAGCGTAAATGGACCACAGTGATCTACTACAATAAAAAATAAACTCTGAAAGCAACCAAACTCTCTACAAGGGTCAAAAGACTTGACCCCAAGCATGGCCTTTGTAGAGAGGTTCCACTGTATTTATTTCTGAACTGTTTTATGTCACTAAGATATTTTAACATCAAACAAACTAAAGTAACCAAGCAGTCACTGTTTGAATCAATTTGCCTGAGTAACATAAAGAAATGTGCAATGATAGATAAAATAAATAATTATAGCTATCATAATAGCTACATACTTATAGTTTCATGGTGACGTGCTTATATCACTGTCAGGATGGTTTCCTGACAATTGGTAGCTCATAATAATTTTTTTTTTGATGAGGATGATGATAATAATGATGTTAAAAATATTATCAAAGGATTTTAGTTCATCTACATTATATAAAACAGTATAATCTTACGTGTATTTTAGCTGGTTCTCTTTGAAGTATCTCAGAGAGGTCTCAATAAATTCATAGAGTGCACCGAGTAATCTATTCAGGTCAAAAATACGTAAACACTCATCTAGTGATGTCTTTTGGTCTTCTGTCAAAGGCACATGAAAATCTTCATTGATGAAGCTGAATGGTTCCTACACAATAAATAAAATACAACATATCTTATTAAAGAATGACCATTGGAACAAAAACTATTTTAGTTTTATTCTCTCTCTATTTCACACACTTCCTTTCAAACAATAAAAAATGTTCAGTTGTCACAGGGGACGGAACATAGGACCACTCATGTAACACACAAGCACTCTATAACCGCTGGGCTACAACAACCAATGGGTACTGCCATGCTACAGTCTCACTCTCCCAACAAAATTTTCTTTATTTAAAGACTCTTTTCTCTGTGGATTTTTAGCTAATTGAACTAAAATGTATTAATGCAGTTTTGACCTAAAAAGATCTCCAGTGGCAGCCAAACATTCTAAAATTCTGCATAAAAAAAAAATTCTGTGAAAGAGAGAGAATATATCTTATGAAGGAAAAGAGACTGAGAAAGAAATTAGAGAAAAACAATTTCTAAAAATATGCACACTTCATTGGTTTTGGGGAATAACATTTTGTCATTAGCCCGGTAAATTGTTAATTGCTAAGCAGCCATGACTAAAGCTTAACTCCAAGGAGTTGGTATTTGTATGTTGCTGTTGTTTTTTTAGATAAAACAAGATTGAATGAAATAAATGGCTTTAAAATTATTACAAAGACAAAAACAACAACGGAAAGAAGTCAACAAATAGCTACCAAACCATACACATGTAAAATGTTTAAGACAATGCTGTTTACCTGTTCACGCAAACAAGTGATTCTAGCTAATTCCACAGACAGAGTTTCCCACAATGATAGAATATGCTTCAGCTGACAGCATTCCTGTGCCTAGCAGTTAGAAAAAAGTTAATTCATAAAGATGTGTCCATTTTGCATTAGTTAGCTAGAAACAAACAACAAACAGAAAATACACCACAAATAATGCTAACAAACCTTTCTGCTAAATAATTTCTTATGCATTTTCAAAACTTTCTCGACATATCTACCAAGTGACTTGTTGGGTTTTCCTCCTCCAGATGATAAGAACCCTAAAACAGTGTCAACAACATCTAAATTTGTTTGGAGAGCATCTGGAGTACGCAGCTCTGCCAAAATTTCTTTCTGTACTTTGGACTGGAGTCTTCTCTACAATATGAATGAAATGCATTGAAACACTCCAAAAGAGCATGAAAAAATTATTGTGCCATATACAAACCTGAGGCTTGACTTTTGCTCTAATAGCTTCAAATATTCTTGTACTATGAATATCCCTTTTATATACAACTTGTGGAATCTCAGATAAAATGATTGGTTTTCCATGTATAAACTTGTCCACAATATGTTTCTGTAGTGACTGGTAGTCATATTTTACAGTGTGAGCTTCACCCATCCTGAGTGAGTAGTGGCAGTGGGATATGACCACGGATAAAATCTGCTGTTCATAGTCCAGAACATGACACTGATGTATGTGGGTGATGGGGACTTCATTCTTCAAAGATTTAATACCCTTTTTGCTACCCACAAAACAACACGTTTATGTCATACATAAGTACATTGAATATAAAAAGCAACTGGTTCTTTGATATTATAGAAATTTACTGACCTGTCATTAAACATCAAAGATTGGCACCTTTCAATGAAGCAGTTATGAGTAAGTGTTAGGAAGTCAACTAACGCAGTAGTGCATACGCCAGCATTTGAAGTAGTGGGGATGAGATGTTCTATGGGAGTGTCCATTTCAAATGCTGAGATCCATACATCATTTTTTACTCGCATTCGACCTGCTCATGATAGTTTATTAGAATAGCACTAATCAATGGTACAGTAATACTCACCGTGAGTTTTCAAGTCTTGTCCAACCAATTTCCAAGCTTTATTAAGACTTTCTATCCATTGCTCAAAATTACTTTTCAAATTATCTAAATCATAAAATACTGATAATTCTCGATTAAAAATATGTATTTAACAAACCATTCTGTAAGTTTTGAAGAAATTTTCCAATACTCAATCTCATGGCTTTGCTCTTGTCCATGCGGTAATTAAACATATCAAACAAACTTTGTTGCAGCTTTACAATATGTGGGAGATATTGGGTAGCTCGTAACTTGGGTTCCTTGTAAAAAAGAGCAAAGAAAATTGACACTTCACTATGTATATTACTCACAAACACATACATTTTTAACTATTCTAAAAATACCACATTAATGTATAGAAAATTATAAATTTTACAAGAATGTTAGGAGACATTACACCAGGGTTTCATACAGAGGTAGCCCCCCCCCCCCCCCAGAATTTCATGAAATAAATTAATAATATTTACTACTTAATGGTATTCTGTAGTTATGATTTATAATGATATTCTGTGATTTTGTTGTTTGTATATCTAATATTGGTTCCAATTGATGTCACTATTAGACCTGAGACGATTTTTGATCAAATGTGTGTGGCTTCAGCAAAAAGTGGGTGTGGTCAAACAAATGTGTGGCCCTCCTTCCTAAACTCTTCCCCCCCCCAAAAAAAAATCCTGTATGAAACCCTGTATACTATTTTGAAAGCCATTCTTTGACATTAAATCTACACTTAATTAGAACAATATATAAGTATCAAGAAATATTCTTCCCTATCAGAGATAGACTGCACTATACATAGTAGCCACACTGTAAATGATTTTTAGCTTACAGTAGTCTCGTACAGTTTTTGTAAAGCTGGCCACTGATAGCACGGGAAGGGTAACCATGCTATTCGGGATTAATAGCACGAACAACGTGATTAAAACAACACGATTAAAGTAACACGAGGCAAATCGAAGTGCTATTTCAATAGTATTACGAGCGCTACTGATCCCAAATAGCATAGGTTACCCATGCTATCACTCGCTAATAGTAGGCCAGCGTTTTTTTAAAATCATGAATGCAGTGTAGCTACACTATGTAATGCACCCACTATCTTTTTTTTCAGGTTTAACTTTCTCAGATACTTCCCGACGGCTCCCCTTCTAATCTGTTGAAAAAATTCCGTTGCTTGTGCTATTAATATTGAATGGCACGCTTACCCAAGCTATTATTCTTACTAATTAATAAGTGCATTACGTTACACTTTATAAGGAATAGATGTAACGTAACAAGCTTTACTCACGCCAATGTGAGAGAGAAATTTTGTAGCCAAGGAGTTGAATGTTTATTAGGTCACTTGGACTCAGACTAGGCCGTCCATATACAGAATATGAAGTACATCTAGGGAAACAGCAGAGAATTCCATCACGGGTTTAGCACGATCGAATAGATTATGATATTCCAGAAGTTATATGTGGGGTGTGGCTAAAATATTTACTTCCGGTCACTCTAAAGGGGGGTTCGACCGAACCCCTCGAACCCCCCCAGGCTACGGGTATGCAATCAATGGATCATGCTTTAATGTTACTGCAACGATTACTTTCTTTTGTTGTTATTATAAGAATGCAGCTGATTTAATCAATTAAATTGGCAATTCTTTTGGAGGGGGGTGGGGACAGGGAGGAACCTCTGCTATGGGTGGGAAATCTCTCAGTCTGTGAAACCCTGGTGTAGTATATTGACCATGTTAGTTACAGTCAACACCTAACATAAATAGTAATTATTGGGTAGAAGTCCCTCTACTTTTTTGCATATACATATTTTGCACATGCATATACATATATTACATGTTTTTTTATATTTATTATACATGTTTTTAATGTACCACTTTAAGATATTCAATATTTCAGATCTGCTTTTTTTATTTTATTACTTTTATCATTTATTATCATTATTATTATTATTATTATCATCATCATCATCTCATTATTTTCTTATTATTATTCTTATTATTATTATTTTGGTGGGGGGGCATATTATAATTTGTAGTATGGAGCCATATGGGCTTATCTTCTAATTTTCAGGTGTCCCAAGTTCTGCGAGTTTGTTCAATATATAGCCTCCTCCACACCAATTTGGCTTGTACATAAAACCTCTATAAGATGCACTCAGTCCAAGAGTTTATACAACCATATAATTTTGGACATAGTCCTCATTTGGATGCGCAGAACATTTAAAATATAAATTGCTGAACACAGATAGTATTTGTCAGACCAATTTTATAATAAAATTCACATGCATGAAAATACTAAGGTCAAGACTAAGTATAAAGTTATCTTACCAATTGTAAAAATTCATAAAGAATTGGATACCGTTTTTTCATTTTTTCTTCTTTTAAGGTAAATCTTAAATGTTCCAACGATATTCTTTTCCTGTATGTCCATAAATGTGAATCTAAGCCATCACCATTCACCTTGACTTTTTCGTGAACAATGTAAAATAGCTGATCATGTCCTATAAGGTGTAATGTAACAAATAAATTTCAGTAAAAATTATACCTTTTTTTCAATTTGTAGAATGCATGAATTGACAAAAATTCTTATCAATAAACCTATTTTAGTGAATATTATATTAATAAAAAATTCCAGCTAATATTATGTAATCTTATCAAACCTTTGGTGTAACATAAACTAAATAAAATTAAGCTCAAATTGTTATCTAAATCACCTCATAATAGCTAGTTGTGTTAATTATTTATCCTTGAATTAAATACATATAAAATGATTAGGGATGAATCTATGATTGATTATTCAATTAAATACGTTTACAGCAGTCTACTAAAGGTAAAATTTAAAGATCATTTTTTACATTATAGAAATTTAGCTCTAAAATTTCTTGCATAATGATTCCCAGACTATCAATAGTTAGCCTGTACCACTTTATTATTACATATATACAAGTCTTGTAAACTTCATGTAACAGACTTACAATTCAATCAAACCTACCTTGTCCTTCATCCGCAGTGATACAATCCACTGCATCATATAATACTTGTTGAAGGTTTTCTAATACTGGTGTAATGTAATGTGAATTAAATATTTCTTCCCATTTTCGTCTTGCATCAATTGTCAATAATGACTTTACGGAGTCAACAGTGCCATCTAAGAGTTTAAAATGTTTAAATGACTACAAAAACAATTGTACACCTCAGGCAAGCACTGAACCCATGAGCCTAGCAAATACAATTTGTAATTTTATAAAAAATTTCAGAACAATTATAGTAAATTTATCACCTTTGCCAAAATGCACTGTGTCCTACAAAAACAGGTCAGCATGAATGTAAACATGTATGTTACTTTCAAGTTAAAGCTCATGAAAAATAAAGAGGTAACCAAAAGTACTAATGTTGTGTAATATTGAAGTAAGCTGGAAATTAAACCAAACTCAAATTACTTGATCCTGGTGCAGTCATTTGTATGAATAGTAAGAAAGGTTAATAAAAGCACATTAGCTACTATAATATGAGAATGAAGCTGGCTTTCTATACTACAAAATATGATCTTATCTATAATAATTTCTGACAATCTTTCTGCTTAAGATCATTTTTGTGGTACATGCTATGCATTGGTGCATTGTATAACCTGCAGGTGGCTCCTTGGTCAACATTTCTTTAAGAACAAGATGTACAAGAAGTATAGCATCATCAATACTTCTACCAGTAGCAATTGAAAGATGTTTTATATCTTGTTCTAAGTGTCTCCAGAAGAACTCAGAAAGATGCTGAGGAGGAACATGTGGTTTTACTATCCTTGCCAAATCTCCAATGCAATCCTCATAGTGGCATGAACACCACAGAAAAGCTGAATGCATAATAGCTCTGACAATACACACAGCAGATGGAGACAGATGCCTTTCTGATCCCCAAATAGCAGTTCTAGAATTAGGATCTCCTAAGTCATGACCTGTCTGTGTTGTGTCATTCCTAAAAATATTATTGCGGTAAAATACAATAAATTTAATAACAATTTAATTTTAGTACTTGTGATAAAACAGTAGAATTTTAGTTATTCAATCTTCAGCTATTTGAACACTTCAAATAACCAAACATCCAAAATCTAATAGTAACACGAGTGGACACAAACAATTGCTTGACCATGTCTCTCATTAGTGCTTTCTCATACTTATTCTATTGTGTTCAATTATCTGAACATTTCAGTTATCCAAACAAAGTAAATACATATGTACAAGCTACATACATTCATGTATTGATGGCTCAAACTTCAAAATTTTTGATCCTTTAATTTTCACATTTATTGAATTTAACAGCCCCAGTATTCACTTATAAATAACACTATACTGGTGCCTCGACCAGATTAGAATGGTACCAAGTATAAAAGAGCTTTGATGATATATATTTTACTTTTACAAGCTTTGATTATTTATCTTATTCATGCTTATTTGTTGAATTATTACTATTATTTAATAATCCACCGTCAGTGCACATGCGCAAGAAGGTTATAGTAGTCATCCTGTCTGTTTGTCTGTTAGTCCGTTACACACTGATTTTTTAGATTAAAGACAATTAGCCATTGATTTAGGTATGAACTTGCTCAGAACGAAGATTTAGGACCTTTCGTTGTGTTACTTTTTTTAATTTCGTGGAATAGGCCATGGGTATTAGTGCATGTTAAATTTACTTCTGCTTTTCCCTGGAGTTATTTTATTTCTGCAGGTTAGCAAGTACTACTAGGAGAAGTCCCTAGCAAGAATAAATACTGGGAGTCCATTGCATCTCAAGAAATGGCCCCATCACCATTTTGGACTTCACCATAATACTACACCGCAACCACTGATGTTCAAAAGCCGATTTTTTGTATTCATTTTCTTACCCTTTGTACACTAATGATGAGATTTTGTTGATTTCTATTTTAGTTTTCTATTTACTCACCTTACTATGTGAACTATTGTTGATTATTTCTGTAAAATTCTGTATATTAAAAATATCTCATCATTATAGGATTCTTATGGCCCTAGGCTTTGGCAATATTTGAACCATAGCCGTTCGTCCATTCCCGAGCAGTACACAAGAGTAGATTCTGGATCCATTACTTTTGTGCGCATGGATTTTTTATTGCAAGTTGACTGTGCCCCACCCCAAACATATGCACACAATGGTAAGTAAGGCACAGCTGCATTTCACAGGCATTAATTCGTTGCAAAGTTTGTTGTAGATAATACACGACTATTCAGCTGGAGTACGTTACTAAAGGCGCCCAGGCGTTGCTATGTGACAGCACCCTTAACCCTTTCGATGCCGTAACCGCATATATGCGGGTGAGAACAGGTCCGCATTCTCCAAATTAAAAAAAAAATTCTATTTTAGATTAAACCGTTATTTCTTTTTGTACGCCAAGTAGGCTTTGTACTTCCTTTTAAAAAAATATTGAACCCGTACGGGCAGGTTAATTTTTTTTTTATTGTCTGAAAATGGAAGATTGAGAAATATTTTTGACCGACAATTTTCAGGACACCGAGCACCCAAATTTTTTGTTGCCTACGGACTTCAAATACTCAGAATAGAAAGTATGAAGCCTATAGAGAGTCCCTCAGCATTTTGGAAGAATATGAATAAAGTTTTTCCTACTGGACATCGAGAGCAATCGATTGGGTTAGTTCCTCGGAGTCTCCTCGAAACCTCCTGTAAGATGGACAGGTTCCGGTTAATTTTTAGGCTTTTTGAAGCTATTTTGCTTGTTATAAGGCTATAGATACCTACATTATATGTCTGGCTGTTTGTTTGTGTATTATTATGGTTGCTTTGCGGTAGAAATTCAAAAATCAAATTCTAATTCTAAAAGATGCACGAAGGGTTAAGAAAGTCAGCATCGAAAGGGTTAAGGGGTGACATTCAAAATGATTGAAACACAAGTAACTACAGAAGATATAAATCATTGTTCTAAATAGAAATTAGATTCCGTCTGTGAGCTAGAGCTTACATTCTGGCATTATCATTGTCCGATCTGAGACGATGATCTTGTCCACCTATAGGTGCTTGACAAATATTACAAACACTTTCCTGTAATGGTCTTCCACACTATATCACACATTGTAAAAAAGATGGTATCTAACATTTTTTAAATTTGGTCAATATGCCACACACACACACACAAAACATTTAGCTGCAGTAACTGAAGTGATTATTCATATCTGTATTTCCAAATAATGGCACTACATATTGCAATAATATAAACTATTTTAACCAAAACAATTCCCCCAAATTACTTCAGCTAAAAGTGTTAAGTATATGAAACAAAAGAGACTCTATGACACAAATGACCCATGATTCTTATTGTTTACAAGAAAAATAAGAAAAAGTGCAACATTGGTAATACGACAGCTATATATTTGAACACTAATGAGTAATCTTCAGTATTCGTACCATGTATATCCTATAGATACCAATTTGTGCATCCCTGATAGTGTCTGGATTCACTATACTCACTGGCCCATTAAGGGAGAGGTGTGGTCACATGTTAATATTAAAACAACTTGTGTTAGATCTATTCTTTAACTAGCTTGATATAGTGAAAATTTGTACTCAAAAATGAATTAAAAATAATAAATATACCTTGTGTACAAAATATGAAACGTACCTCTCCAACATAGTAGACATGTCCATTAGGGCAAGCTGAACAAAAAATTGGAAAATGAAGTACAAGTACATACAAATTAGAATAAACATTACTACTAAATGTTATACTTTTTAAAGGCTATAATTTAAATATTAGGTATTATTTATTTTGTTATGACTCATTCTTCTTTCCAAATCAATCATAATGGATACATAGTCCTCCAGTGAAGCTTATTAATATTACTCTCATCTTTTATTCACATTCTTCTGCTATTATTGAAGACTTTTAGTTATTGTGATTATATAACAATCACCTCATCATATCCTTAGTGTTGTGACTATGTTTTTTTTTTGTAGAGTAAAACTATTAATTTTTTTGAAGAAAATAACTCACTATAAAACTTTCCATCTCCTGTTTCTATTTTCCTAGCTTCATCTAAAGGATCTTCAGCCAATGAGGGAAGATATGCATTCTATTATTATAAATGTATAAAAATAACATCACTATTAAACAAACAAAATTTATTTAGTTGAACAAACTCACAGTTAGAGTAGCAGGGTTCATAATCATATTCACAAAAGGTAGAAGAAGACCATGTTTACTGTTAGTAAGAATAACTGTACTGACATGAACCACAACTGCACTCAAACATCTGCATGTTGATGACAATTCTTTACTCATTCTCATCTGGGCTAAACTACCACCCTGTTCATTGGTCAAAAAACATCGTGCTGCATGCCACATAGGTGCAGTTAGTAGCTGCAAGCCTTTTAGATACTGATCTAAAGCTTCTCGCAACTAAATTAATAAAAATATTCAATATTAATTAATTAATTAATTTAATATAAAATTCTTGAAAATTTAAGGTTTACCTCATCATCTATAAGTGGTTTGCTGCGAGTGCAGTAATTTGTTGTAATAGTTTGATATAGTGACAATATGAGAATAGCAGACTCTCTAATATTAACACCCTAAAACCAAAGACTTGGCATACATAAAGCATTCATGGGGAGTTAGATACAGCTTACCTGATATTCTTGTTGTAATTGATCGAGACATTTTCTCATATATGCATCATTCATATTCTCACGAATACGATCATATCCCAAAGATTGATTGTATATTACAAACGGGTCTTGAACTTTCTCCTGCTAATTAAAAGTTTACTTGCTATTTTGATGTAAATTAAAATATATATGGATTTACTAACCTCATATGAAGATTGTAGTGATTCTGGGATAATCCATTTGTGAATACTTGAAACCTGTGCCAAACTGTCAGATCCATAATCTCTAAAAAGAATCTTGATCAAATATATGAGGGGTCCTACTATATCCTTTTGAAGTGAAGCATCCGTGCAATTTATAGTAGGATTTAGGCAAATCTCTTTACCAAGATATAATAGTTCAGACACCAACTCAGAAATTGCCTCAGCCCCACAACATTGAGATACCATTAGATGGGCTATTACATGAAGTCCAAATTTCATATTAGCAATAGCTTCTAAATAAGCAGTGGATACTTCCTGAGTATCTCTACATTTAAGAAAGGTTGCATTGGCATTTTCCAAAATATTGTAAATTTCATCTGCACTTTTTTCAAAATCTTTCAGCAAATATGATTTATGAAGTGCATCCTGTAAAACAGTAAGGATACATTTAGCTGGAACTGATATAATACATGTAACCTAACTTACTTCAAAACACTGAATACACAATAAACAAAGAAAATGGTTACTTTCTTGTGACATAACTCTACTACAATTTCTGAAGTAATCATCTAAGTGAAATTTAGCATCTGTGGGACTAAAAATGTTAAAAATAAAACAGTTACAAATGCAATGATTCTTATCATACTTGCAATCCAACAAAAGTTGGAGAAAGGAGGAACGAATAGTTGGCGTGCCATCATTTTTGATTGACTTAAATAGTGGAGCCAGATCTCTCGTTGTAGATTCATTGAAGATTATATTCATTAACATTTCAATGAGTTCTGGCTCTGGAAAGGATTCATGACCAAAACATAGAGTTGACACTACTTCCATGAAATATCTACAGCAGTTTTTCACAAATCTAATTAGATCTTTTCCTTCAACATATCTATAAAATAATGTAATGTTAATTTTTAAGATATATTTAAAAAAAAATTGTTTTACTTCTTAGATTTTTTAACTTCCTTATCTAAAATCATCAATTGCTTCTGAATAATTTGTAGAGTGCTTGCTTTTGTGAAGTCTGCTGAGTCTTTAAGAATCTAACCATAAAAAAAGAAAACAATAGTTATATGCCTGTTATTGAATTAACAAAGATAATCAGGTTTAGCAATTTAGTAACTAGTGATGTGCTTGAGCACCAAGAGCAAGCGAGCCAGTAAAAATGAACACTTCAAAATAATTTATCAGTCCATTTCTAAAAAGTATAGCTAAGTACATATAAGCCATTGTGACCATTATATACTTTAGCTAACAATTAATACAGAACCACTTTCTTTCCTCAATTTCCCCGAGTACTGGTATTTTCTGTAGTCTCCAATATATCTCATTCTGACAATCCGAATTACCAGTATTTTTTCACGACAAGCATTCATAACTACTAAAAAGGCTGAGTTTTAAAAAGTTACGTCTGGTAAAGGGTTTTAATACCATAGTAACCATTTGCCATAACATTTTGCGACTTAATAAAAAGTTCTAAAGAATTACTGCACAGTGTTGAGTATAACAGTAAGTTTTTAAAACCTAAGAGCGTCTTGCAGCATTCAGAAACAACCTAATATGAAGGGGTAAATAATTCATTTCCTTGAACGATATGAGATCGCTAAACGAGTAGATTCTGCTTAGTGGAGGTATGGGAAGGGGTAGACCATGAAGTAAACACAAAAACACGAGGGTCAAAGTACAATATAACATACGTACATCCACACATATATATAAACAAACGAATATCCCCGATTTTCAATTGTGTTATCCCTGAGAGTGTCTCGCTCACTTCACTTGCTCGTCAATTATCAGTACATTCAATAATGTGTAATGTTGTATTTGTTCTGAGACAATTACCAGTCTCTCGGCTTAACTTTGCTAGTCATTTTCTTGTCCTTGTGAATGCTCTCTCTCTCGTTTTTGGGCAAATGCCTACGATTGATAACAATGTTTCTCAACAGGATACATGCTAAAGTTCTTCATGCACCTCTGCAGGCACATATTTTGTCACAAAGCTGTGCCAGGGCCAAAAAAGAAATGTACATATGTGTGTGTATTTTTGCTGATGTGAAATTAAATATTCACAATTTTGAAGAGTTCCCCACTGCTGACAGATGTACATCAAGTGATTTTATATAACTTGTTACATGCACAATAGCTACAAACTACAATAAAACACTATATACCTGATTGTGAGGTATGGCTTACATTCTGCCATACTACTATATATGTATGTATGTATGTATGTATGTATGTACGTACGTATGTATGTGTATATAAAACAATAATATATGTGCATATTTGGGCGAGCGAAGCGAGACTCAATAACGAGTCACAATTGAGATTTTTGTATATATATATATATATATATAATATATATAAGGCAAAGTTCAAAGAGGTCAATGTGTGCCCACCCCGGAAGCTACTTAAAAATGTAAACATTAGCGTGGGTGCAAGAAGTTTAGGAGAAAAGAAAAGACTTCGAAATAATGACAGTAAAACAAAAAAATACGGGAAAGAACCAAGAAAAAGACGAGGAGAGACATTCGCAGTTAGATCTTGCAAACTTAACAGAGTTCATTTCCTATTCTTTTAGTGGATGTGGTAAGTTATCTTGTTAATGTGCTGTCATAGCTATATGCCATACCTAACAGAATATTTCTTAATTTAAAATTCATTGTCCAATAGTCAAACACTTAAAGAGAGAATTATCTACTAGAGCTCTGGCACAATAGAACATTTCAATGGAGTTAACTTGAAAATTGGCTAGAAACATGACCCTTTGGTTTAGCGATTCTTACCTGTATTATTTGGCGAATTTAATTGCATAACCTTTAAAAATCCATAGTCCAATTGTCAAGTCATATAGATAATACAATGTAAGTCTTGTGCTCGTGTCAGTGAACAAGTGTGTATGTAAGTGTAAAAATGTTGTGTGTTGCTAACAAATAGCACAAAATATCTTCATAACTAACCAATACCTATTATTAGTGGTTAGCATTCAAAATTAAACAGACCAGCTCGCTCACCACTTGTACTGAAACACTAGTATTTTAAGTTTTGCTAGTTTGCAACTCACAATAAAGACACCTTGCATCGGAACTCAAGACAGCAATACATTGAAAATTAAACAATAATGATGTGCAATTTCACTCACTAATTGAAGTCTTCGAAGATAAAAAACTGGTATTAAAGGATGATTCAGTAGAATATGCTCCAAAAACAATTGCAAAACCTTTATGGCATGCCACTTCAGTCTAAAAAGCATAAAAAATAGCAAAATAATAATAATAAATCATAAAATATGCTCACATTAGTGCAAGCATAAATAAATCACCTCAACTTTGTCCTGAATTCATAATGGGATGGTATTTCAGTAATGGCTGTAATGATGTTTTGGGACACTCTGACATCATGTATCCAAGGAACTAAATTAACTGCATCATCATCTTTGTCCAGATTTAATAACAGAATATTCAATGTTTTCTCCAGTATTGAAAGGTGCAAGATCTGTACACATCCAGACAAAATACAGAAATATAAACTCGTATAGCAAGACCAAAAATTGTTACCATTTCAGATTCATCTTGCACATCTTCATTTCTGAGTTCGACCATTGCACCAGGATTATGCATAACAAGCTGGCCAAACCAAATAATCTGTGACTGGTTACTGTGGTAAATAGCATGTAAAGATGCAATTCGATTAATCAGAGTATGATTGCCATTAACAGTGCCCAACTTATCACTTCGAAGCAAACAATCCAGAGATTCTGATATAAGCTAAAAATTATAAGAATCATATATTTTTTAAGTGAATACAGGCTACTCACCTCATACTGCCTTGTTTTGAACTCAATACTGCCTAGGCATGGATGAATAATTCGAACAAAATCATGCAAATACTTTAAATACAACTCATCCATATAATATTCCTCCACACCATTTAAAATTGATCCAATGGAACTGATTTTAACTACTTCAGTAAGATACTGTATTTTCTTTAGTGTATTTGAATCTATTTAAATTGAAATATATGAAGTAAAAATTTTCAATTTAAAGCTAACTAACCATCTGAGTTTCTAACATTGTTCCACAGTCCCTGAAATACTTCATATACAAGCCAAGAAAAAGGAAACTGGCATTCATAATCTGAACCAAATTTCCTTGCTCCGATTCCAGGTAAACGATCATTTCTCTTTACAAAGTCAGTAAAATTAAATTGCATTAGTTCAGAATTAGCAAATAGTTGTAGCCAAATTTTTGATATTATTTCATTTCCAGAATCTATCAAACTTAAATTACAGTTGCGGTCCACTATAGAAATAATTTCTGCTAAAATATGAATTACTGCTTGATCTAGCTTTCTGCAGAGAGCATTTGAAAGGGTTCCACCAACCAGAAGATTTTTGCTGCTCATTGATTCCTGTATAATCCAATCTTCCTCATTGAATATAGACTCCCTTTCTTGGAGAAGAGAATGAATGTGCTCAATTAATACACTGTGAAATCGAATGGTGTCTATGGAATGAAAAAAAACAACAACATTTGTGAATATCATGCAAAGTTGATAAGCATCATGCAGACTAAAAGAATCATTAAAACATCAAAGAACTCTTAACTTCATAACTTAATAAAACTCCTATCAAACCTATATCATATATTTTTCAGTATTTTTAACAAATGTACCATTACATTGCGACAAAGCTAAATATTTTCCAACATACCTTACCTAGCCATACTAAATATATAAATTGACTACTCCATATATAAAATTTGTGTGTGAAACTAGGCGTAGCTTCATCCTATGCTACAATGAAAACTGTAAGAAGTATTCACACACTCTATGGTGCTAGATTACAAACAATGCATCAAGCAAATGTCTGCTCTGATAATACAATAATATAGCATTCTACAATTGTAGCATGGAGTATTTCAAAATTCTTCTTACAACTAGAGGTACATAACTTAAAAATTGCTTGTTACTTCACACTCCATTTTATATGCTTCACATGAATAGATCACTCCACTTTGTCTAGTTTGCGAAATTATTGGTGCTTCAGTCACTTGTAGTGTACGATTATCAGAAGAGCAAAATTACTGTTGCATACACTTAATTGCAGTGAAAAAATAGCCCAGATGCCAAATTATTTTTATTAAATATTGAAATTGAGTGTTACCATCATTCTCCACTTAATAGCCTAGTTCTGTTTAACATGAGTAACAAGAACACCAAAAATCTTTGTGAATCCACCACCAGCTAGTGAGTAATAGGAAGAGGGAAAGAGGATTAAGATAAAAAAGAAGGAAGAAAATGCATGGAGAGAACCTATTATAGATATATATTTAGAACTTGTTCTAATTATATTTTCAGAATTGTAACGTCTGATTTTGTTCAATACTTAAACTGGTGAGCTATCTTTAAAATAATCTAAACTGCCAAACCTTGAGAATGACTAATACAGATAAGAATTATTGGTGGCAGATTGTAAAGGAGTTCACCTCACTGCAGTCAATTCTTAACTCTATTTTCCCACATAATACCAATAACTGCAGGAACGGTTCCTGGCTTATGGCCATGACTGGCCAAGTGACAGGATAAAGATTTGAGTCCAAACAAACACAGCAACTAACAATGGAAGTCATTTGGAACACTTTTTTTTTTTATTTGTTACAGAATTTTGTGAATAAATCTAGTGTTTATTGAAAAGTGTCATTATTCTCCACTTAACCTTGCTCTAGATAACGTGAGCAACAAGATCACGAAAATCTTAGTGATTTTTTTGAAAAGAATCCATAAACATGTCGTACACTTACCGGGATTATAACATATATCTTTGGGAATAAGATGAATCAAAAGTTCAACTCTCTTAGCAGACCGTTTTACAGTCAAATCTTGCAGCTTGGAAGCAGCAGGTTGAATACATCGATAGAGTCTCTTAAAAAGTGGATTTTTATACTTAACCGCATTAGAAATCCTATTCTTTTGAGAGAAGTGCTCTTCTAAATTAACTTCATATTGAATTACTAAATTGTCTTCATTCTTGCTCTTATCTTCATTCATCTGTTCGGTAGTCTGAATAAGTGATTCCATTTCCTTATCAACATCCAAGTCAACACCTACATTTTCAAGATTGTCAATTCCAATGTCTTCTTGAATTTCTTCTTCTAGTTCTTCAACTGTATTTTCACTCGTTTGAGTACTGTATGGCAAGAAATCAGCATCTTTGCTTCTTCTTTCCCCAATAAATAATTCACTCATTTTAGCTCCTCTAGAAATTTCATGAAGCTCAATCATATACTCTCCAGATTCATTAAGGTCATCTATATGTGCCGATATCCATGGATCTTCCTGGTATCCAATCAAAGAACAAGATATCTGCCTTGGAATATGAATTATAAATAACACATGTGTAGTCAGGCCTTTCTCTACTTTAGTTTGCAAATCATATATACGATGTCGAGCACAGGCAATGAGATCTCCATTTAAGTGACCAGATTCACACTGCAGTATTACCAAATGAGTTTCCTCCAATTTAGCTTTCTTCTTGAATTGATAACTATTTAAAAAGTAATTACAACATATACATATGTGTTTACATATATATATATATACAGTAGGAGTCAAAAAAAGTTCCCATTGGGTCGTTTAAGGACTTTCTAAAGTCTGTACGGAAGACTTTTAACAAGATTTTTTTTTGCAACTTTTAGCCGACATTTTTTGGCAATTTTTTTGTGTGCAATTGTAGCAACCTTTTACTGCGACTGTTTTCTCTAGCGACCTTTCCCGTCAGACTTTTTTGGTGACTTTTTTCAAGGGGAGACTTTTAATTTTTTTTTTTTATTATTCTTGGCCTTGCAATCTCTGGCACCTGCTAGAAGCTTTTCAGCCAAGTCATTGCGGTTGCTGCCACCCTGACTTCTAGGTGTTGTAAGTCTTAAATTTTTGTCGGCACACTCTCAACCAACCACATGTCCTTCCTTACTGCAATTAAGGAATCTTTGGCCCCAACAGGTAATTTGCAATTCTGTTGTATTATTAATTATAAAATTAGGTAGCAAGCACCTGTGTTCAATTAAAAATACTAAAATCGCCCTCTCTTCAAATTCAAAATAGTAGCAATTATATTTTGTTGTTGGTGTTGTTTTCCATTACAGGACAGCACCAGCTTGTTGTGTAGCAGCTGCAAAATTGGATTAAAACTTGGCAGCTAACGATTTTTTTTTTAATAAACAGATTTTGTTCAGCAGCTGGCAGACCAGTGACTTGCATTAGTTGGTGACTTGCATTAGCCAGCATTGGTTGATAAAAAATCAGTTAAAAAGTCTCCTTACCCTAGAGACAATTTTTCTGTTAGTCTCTAAAAAGTCTGGTCACAATGGGAACTGTTTTTTGACCCCTACTGTATAGTTACATATATATATACATATATACTATATAGTACTTTTACATGAGTGAAAGTGTGATATGGCAAAATATTTCAGAGCAAACATATAGTAATGCTGGCATGAGCCAAAAAGCTAGTATTATTTATAAGAGTCTTACCCCACTTTATTAGTGAAATCCAATTCTGTATCGAATGAATGCAATGAAAAATGTGTCCCCTGAATCTCTAATTTGCTCAACATATCAATAATGTTGCTTCTGGACATAAGATGGCTATGTGTAGTAACCTAATGAATGAAAAATTCAATAGGTGATTTATCTATATATTACAATTATACTTCTAAATAATTGCAAAGGAATAAATCAAATGTTGTTTCTTCCACACAGTATATCCACATAATATTACACTAGTCCTTCAATAATGATGGCGACGGTATGTATATGTATGAATATTTTATGAGCTTAGCTAAGTTGGTAAAGCGTTGCCTGAATGGGTAAGTGTCAAGTTCTTTACACACTGTAGTTAACAAGAAAATAAAGTGCTTCTATTTGGGGTTAGAACCAGTTACCCTAAACTGAGCTGTCAACCATAGAATCATTTGGAAAAAACAGCATTATGAGTTTTGGAGTACCTTATTAGCAATTGCATTGTCTTCTTTTTTTTGTTGCTTTCATATATACCCGTCCATCTCCTGCACTATAAAAAACTGACACTGGGGTCTGTATTCATGAATAATTCTTTTATTGAACTGAGTTGGGAAAGACTACTTGCTTATAGTAGCTAACTGTAATTGCCTGTTAAATCATGGATAGAAAAAAAAGCCAGATAAGCAGGAGAATGTAAGAGTCAAGAAAAATAGAAAGCAAGTGAGAAAAGGACGACTCATGTAACTATTTATAATGAAGAAGTGAAAGAAAATATACAGAATAAACAAAAATACTTTGTGCTATACCATTTACTATTTTACTAAACACAGTATATCATGTGCCAGAGAGTGTCTAGGTAAAGGCAATAACAAAATAAAAGAAATTAAAACAACAGAGATCCTGAGAAGCAAGAAGTATTGAGATGGCTGAGGGAAAAAAAAGAGAATAGGAGAGGGAAACTGAAGTAACTAAATCAAGTGGTAAGGATAAGAATAAAGGATAAAAAGATTTCATGCTTATTTAGGATTCCTACTTTGTAAAAGTTAGTACAAGTACATCAATTGTCATTGTGTTGAGGGATATTTGCCAAATATATAATATAATTCTGAGCCAGTTTTTTTTAAAATATCACAATAATGCACACAAATTTGTGAATTTGATAACTTACTTGAATTAATAGACCATTAATAGAATTCATTTCATTAAGGCAGTAGTGCATAAAGTCTTGTATTGACCTATGATGCTGTTGCTGAAAATATATTTTACAAATACTTTCCTCTTCATCATGAAGTCGCGTATTTTTTATTCTAATAATAGAATCAGGAGAGGCAGTTTGAAGTAGCAAATATTTGCTTAAATGCAACACCTGTAGATAAAATAGAGAAAGACAAAGCGAGGGAAAGAGGAAGGGGAATAACAGGAATGAAATTAGCAAGAAAAAAAGGAAGGAAAGAAGCTCGTAATTACATATTATCTGGACTTAAAGATATGATATACTTCAAGTACAAATACTAGTAAGAAGGAATATTTAACATTATATGCTAGCTGAAACCCAACATTATTAATTAATTCATCGTACTTAAAAGTTCATTGAATGGATGGATGACACACATACTAACCTGAGACTTTATTTAAACATTTCTAGATTCTGCTTACTGACCAAACCAAATATGACAAAAGGAATAATGTAGATTACTTCAGTCTATTAGTGGGCTGGCATGCTCCCTGTTATGTACTATTTAAGCAGTTATATATAATTCCGTGCAAGCAGTGATTTATTTCGTTAACAGTCATGGACTAATTACATGTACATATATAATTGAGAAACATTAAACAGATAAAACTCACAGCATCTTCCCACACTGCTGTGTCATCCTTAGTGTAATCTTCATAATTAATATCTAGTCCAGATTGAATCAAAACGCTCTGATACTGACAATGCTGAGGTAATCTCGATTCTGAAGCTGACTCAATGGCTCTTCGTAGAATATTTGTGGCATGAAATATTACAGAAGCCGGAGTGTCTTTTTGATATCCAATAAATGCATTTCTTTCATTGAATGTCTCAGTGCTATGTATCAGAATAACATACAATATTCTAAAAACTTACAGACCTTACAACCTAATATATATGTGACCGTCTATAGGAAAATTGGGCACAACGCGGCCCCGACGAAAAATTTTTTTTTTGCACTTACACACTCCCTCGGCAAGCAGATATTAAGCTCTCCAAGTTTTATCGCCGTAACGTTAGCCATTCCCGCTATATATCACCTACCCGTTCCCTTCGTTAGGCTTATTTAATACAATTTTAAGAACTAAATCGATCTTTTTGCGATGTCTACGCATGCCGCGTTGTGCCCGATTTTCCCATAGACGGTCACATATATTTTACTTGTAGAATGTTTTTTGCAACAAAAATATGATGAAAATATTTGGTAGTAATCTAAAACTACACCCAAGCTTATAGTGATAAAATTATAATTATAATTATGTCATAATTGCATGGTTCAGTAATAAAAATGTAATATAACAGACATTTGAATCAGAAATTTATTTTGGACAGTAACACAAAGATTTTAGTTTGTTCAATTTAAATGTAACACTACTTAAAAAGCTATAGTGCTTATGAATTATCAAATCGCATAACTTACCTAGAAAAGTCTGAGATCCACTTCTGAAAAACAACTAGTAGTTCATCCTGCCATCTTTCTAAAATAGATGATGTAAGAACAAAATGTTTTTCTAGCCGATTAATCAGAGGAGTTGGAAATTTAGAATATACTGTATCCTTCTCTGCTATAAGAATGAGTCTATATAGTATTAAAAGACAAAATTTTAACATAAACTAATTTTAATGCACTCACTCCACCTACTTAAAATTGTCAGCTACACGACAACGAACTCTGTGAGTTTGCAATCCCAGATCAACATATCTACTTCCAGCATGATATATGTAATACTGATTCAGAACATCATAAAGGCTTTCATAAAGGTTTTCCAAATTCAGTAATATAACAGTTCTGCCAGTTTCCATACAGATTTTGATCTGGTTGATATTCCTACAAACCTAGAAATATTATTTGGATTAATTAAAAATTATATCTAAACCACTCAAATACCTGAGTATATTCTTTATCTTTAGGAAAACTGCTTCCAAAAAGAATGAATGGTTGATAGGATTGACTGTCAGAGAATGTTATTGATTCTTTATTAAAACTTAAAAACTTAGGATTTTTTAATATGTTAAGAGCAGCATAATTTTCTGTTAGAAATAAGATGTAGCGATTTTCCCTAATAAATATAAGTATTGCAACATTATAAGACAGAAATATATTATTAACTATTTGCAATCTATTGCTAGATTTGCTATAAAATTTAACATGATTATGTATTTTCATATGTACTACTTATATAGTTAATACATTTACATTCATTTCTGATGCTATAAATAATTAGCAAAATAAACATAACTTACCCATGCCAAGTTTTTTCTGTGTTTGCTAAACTTGTCCTTATCAACCCAAAATGAGAGTTATCCGGACATACTAAAGTATGAAGCTACAATATATATATATATGAGTTCTAAAAACTTAGCAATGTTCTGGAAAGTAGTGACAAACATGATTATAAGACATAACATTTTTTAGATTTTATAAGATGAATTAATTTAAGTAGCAGGCTAGCATCCTAGCTCGCATAATAGCAATGATTTGAAATGATACAAGTAGTGTGTGTATATATTGCATACATGCATATTGAACTTACTTCTTCATTGATGTGATGTAAATTGGGTTTCTCACGATCCATTACTATGCGTTTATCAAATTCATCAAAAAGATTCCAATCGTCTGATGTAAATCCCCCAAAATTTCTTTTTATGGCATGTTCCATTTGTTGCCATGTTAGTTTGCCACTTGATTTTTGGCACATATTATAAAGCATCTTTATTAGGCTAAAATACACAAGGAAATTTTAAGATAATACATGCAACAATTTATAGCACCGTGATAATAAAATATACCTTCACCCTAAAATATACAATAGTATTGTTATAAGATAATGTTAATGTCAAATCTTTTTTTAATAATGACATTTTTTTTTGGATATGCGAAAAATAGTACAATAAGCAGTGGTTGATTAATTACACAGACACTTCGAATAGAAATTACCGAACTATAAACTTATGTGGTAAATGACAAGATCAAATATAATAACTGATGACATTTTTGCTAATATTTTTACAATTTGGTACTAAACCTAGTCTAGATTTTATCCCTCTCTTTCACCGGCCTGATATCAACAGCAAATAATTTAAAAACAGACAGAGAGCCAGGCTAAGGTCAAAATGTGGAAGAGCTATGCACTTTCTACTGAGCTAAATAAAGCTCCATAAGGTGAATTACTAAAAATAATTTGTGACAAAAAAATTGAATACTCTTTACACAATTAAATGATCTAAGATGAGTTATAATATGAACAGTGAAATAAATCATACATGATTACATTATTAATTATGACAACTCCAGTCAAATAAAGTAATGTTTACAAAAAATGATTTCCCCCCCCCCCCCCCCCCCCCCCCCCCCCCCCCACCCACCCCCCCACACAACCCCCCACCCCCACCCACCCACCACCCACTCACCCACTAACCACCTACATCCTCTA
>WLWI01001143.1_pt1 | contig 23216 bp, 14 predicted proteins | sample 6701501 | NCBI WGS metagenome assembly WLWI01 (sample SAMN12718690, study PRJNA515312) | sponge metagenome | isolation source: marine sponge | host: Mycale hentscheli | place: New Zealand: South Island, Marlborough, Capsize Point | collected 2014-11-01 | reverse complement strand
ACCACCGCTTTGGGCTTCGGCGGGGGATGGCTTCTTGCACCCCTGCTGCGCCCCCCTTCTTCCCAACACAACCTGCATCCTCGGCGCGGGCCGTTTTGGCCCCCCCCCCCCCCCCCCGTGCTTAGCACCCTTGGATCCATTCCCCTCACAACTTGTGAATGGCTACCTGCTCAAACTCTGCAAAATGGATACTCTGTGCTGTCGTTGTAGAGCGGCAATTTACTCTGTTTTTATGCTATAAATGAATGATAAGTTTTGAACAGATTAGATATGATCATTATTTGAGTACCATCTTAATGCTTAGAGTAAGGCTGTCAACAGGAATGTGCTTTTTTGTGGCGCAAAAACTGTAAACCTTGTCATTTATTTTGTTGAATTCTTTGGGACTCGTTAGCCTGCAGCAAGATTGCAAATTTCTGGACTTGACTCCTCTTTTTGACATTTTATAGGTGCTAAACTGCTAGTTAAAACTAGAAATTACAGTAAGCAGTCTTGTTATTTTCCTCACTTTCCCCGCTCACCCGTGTGCAGTTCTCCTTAGGATAAAACAAACCGTTGGCCAGTATGAAGTATTTTCAATTGTTATCTTGCACAAAGTAATTAGTATTTTTTTGAGATCATTGTGATTTTACAATTAAATGACATGCTTGTCAGTAACGAAAGTGATGGTGTGTTTCATGAATTATTCATTAGCTGGATTGCGTCGGTAGACGATGACTGCGTGTCATAAACACTACATAAATCAAATCAACAAAAGTAAATGTGTTTGAAATTTGGTCCAGTTACAAATGCCACTAACAGGTCCTCAGGATTAATTCAATGAAACTTAGCAGTTGTTAAGACCACAACAACAGCGTAAACTGTCCGCGCACATACACTATTCTGCGTCCCTTACGGGCAGCATCTGCCACATGTAAAGTAGACAGATATCTGCTTCTTCATGGGAGAATGGGGCATTATGTTGAATGTTGGCATCTTTGGTACTCAATACATTGATTTCATCGGTGACAAAAATCACTTTATTACCTTCAGCTACTGTATGTGGGCTAATTGTTGGGACTGAAATTTGAACAGTCTTATCCTCATCCTCTCGAATTTTCAAATGTTAGCGGACTAAAGTAGTGGGGTAGTGGGAGCGACTCGTTGTTGGACGGCTCTACCTTTTATTCCCCTTGTACTTTTGTGACTATTACTGTATGTACACATCTTATACAATATCCAGTCCCTGAGCAGTTGTAAGCTGGTCAGACACATAACTAGTACAAACACCACATCTGTACAATGCTGAATTCAGCATCTGGATTACCACTGCACCATCAAGCACTTGACATTGACAACTGGTGGTTGTGGATTGTTCGTCCTCCCAACTCTAAATAGTCAAGAAGATCACAGCCTATACTGTAGTGACTGGGATAGTGGAGAAACTTGATTATCATAGCAAAGAAAACATCTAAATATCCTGATAAAATTTGACCAAATATACATACAAGTATTAAAATAATATTGTAGTCATAACTCGAAGATGGAACTTTCAACTTTTGCTTGGACACAGATTTAGCAGATGTGTAGTTGAATAGTGGCAATTTTTTTTATGGACATATTTGTGATATTTATCTTTTCTGAGTTATTCAACCCTTCAAACAATTTTCATTACAGAGGTATCCATAACTATCAAGCACCAAAAGGTTACCACGTTTATTCATGATTGGAAAAGCAGCCAGTACACCTGGATGTTGCTCATGATACTTGTGGTGGTCAATGTTTCTACCGCATACCTGCAGTGATTTAAATTCCATCAGCATTCTTGAGCTTCTTCCCGAAGATTGAATAGTAAAAATGTTGAAATGGACCATTTAATGTGCCAGAATTTTTAGTTTCAACTTAAAATTTTCTGCTATTTTTTTTTGTCATACGATAGTCAGCCATTGTTAATAATGCCTCTTACACCGTACTCATGTGAGCAAACAATTTCTTGGTGACTGTGGTAGTTCAGTAGTTTACTGGAGTCCTGAAATTAGAGTTCCGCATTGAAACTACCTGGCATTTACATCTACTGTTTAATTGCATGAGATACATATCAACTTGCATGAGCTACACATTGACATATTAATAATACACCATGTAAACTATTCTTTGGGTATTTGTAATAACTAGTTAGCTACTTTATAGTAACACTGACAGTTCGCACATCTGATTCTTCATTTACTGCAGCATATTCTGTTCATGGTATTGATCTACAGCCATAGCAGAATTTTTTTTTGAGTCTTGTGAACAACTTTTCCAGCATGTAATTCAGCCAAATTATTGGGATGATTGTGAACTCCTTAGCTATCATGAATGTGAACAGGTAGCCACCTCGAGTAATGAATTCTTGTGGTGTAAAGCAAACCTCCAGGGTACAATTTTTGCCAGGGATTCCAAATAAGAGCTCCAAATTGTCTTCACGAAGAGATCAGACATAAAGTCTATAGATTTCTAGACTCAAAGTTTTCATCCAATACAGGAAAGAATGTACAATTAAAATAGTTATTAGGTGGCTCTTTCTTCACATCAGGGAAGCCTTGAAGTATGCTGCTCAGCTGGCCTGAACATGTGTAAAACATAAATTTTCAACAGTTTCAAGTATTCTCAAGCTGGTAATTTTTCTATATTCTATCATGTACAAGAACGTGCCCCACTTTCTAGTCTACATAACATTGAAGATTCCTTCTGTTACACGATCAAAACCCTTGTAGACCTTGATAATTTAGGATATGTGTTTCATGTGACAAAGCTCTTGAAAATGCAACTTCTGACATAAAGCAATGGAATATATCGAAAGTTTGAGATGATGAGGTTGTATCTGGTGTATTGACTTCATCAGCTGTTGACAACCTGGATTACAACCCCAGCATTGAAGCCATTCCATGATACTGGTATTTCACTAATTCAGCAAGGTCTCCTTGGTATTCAATTCATCATTGTGTAGATCAGTTGCTCCTCGGCCTTCTCACTACAAAGTGCCACCAGCTTCTATGAAATCCAGGTCGTGCCTTCAGTTGATAGTGGTGTTGTACAACCACCAATTTTTCAGGCAATTGAGGAAGGAAAAGTAGGAGAGCAGAATTGTTTAGTTATAGTTTTGGCAGTGGCTACAAAGGAACACTAGAAAGTACAGATTTGATCGTCTTGCCTGCAATCAATGCACATATTTGCCACTATTGTTAGACCGTACTCACTCATGCCATGATCAACACTCCATGAGTATTGTCCAAGCAGCAGCTGGTCAACATGTTAATCCTGGTCAAGTTCCCATTCTTACAGCAGATCAAGCACTGTTTGCTATGGTCGAGCAAGTACAGTGGACTTGGGTGAATTTATTTGAAAAAGATCACTTATTCTACACGAAGAAGTGACTGTACTGAAGGTATGTATGTTCATGAAGTATGACTTGGCCATTTAATTATATTACTTTGTAGGTACTTTGTGATAGGCTAGATGGCGGTGGTAGGATAAACGCTATTGTACAGGCAATATAGCGAGTCCTGGTGCAGCAGATTCCTGTAAACATGCATATTCTTGAGTAATGTGTCTTCTATGTGCAGTGTACATAGCTGATATGGCTATTGGACATGAAGTTTTTACTCTGGAGCAGTGGTGTCAATAGAGAGCACAACAAGTGTTCACTTTGACTATTCATTCGCCTGTTATAGTTTATTTATTTTTTCTTCATTTTATCACTTATATAGTATCATTATTTTCTCTGTCACACGTCGATGTCGTCAATATTCGTCGAACTTTCACCGTCTCCTAGTTATATTTTGTTGATTTATCCTGTCTATTCAGTTGTTGATTGTGTTAGTTATTGTATAGATCAAATTGAGTTACCTAGTGTATATTCTAATTACCCATAACTAACTTACCAGCCACTTTACTTTTGGGCAATTCCATGGTGACGGACGTACAATTTTCTAATTATATTGGCCTCTAATTTGTAGTGTATAACACATATAACATATTTATTGCGAAGTGCACATTACTTTTGCTACAGCTCTACTAATAATTGTAGATAAATTTAAAAGTTGCTGTGATAATACACCAGAAGCTGGAAAACTACAGAAACTGTAAAGAAAACAGTGGAGCTGGAATCCACCACGTAATGTACCAGGGTAAAACATCAAACTCAAAATTTTATTCACAATTATAGATTTTATTGCTATTATATTTTTACTCCCATAGAGTACCAAATTAATATCTAATTCCCGCAGTTCCCTGAAAACTGGCTATTATGTTATTGAGATTCTAGAGCAGTGACTAATAAGTATCTTAATTATAGCATGTGCTATACCTATCTGATCCAAATGTCTTAGAATAATGTCACAATGTTTCATATCAACATTTCAAACTTTGTATTGCTGAAACATTAACAGCAGCTTATAAAATTCTGTCCACAGTAGATGGTGAACATGGTTGTTTCAAAAGGGGTTTAATATACATAGGAACAACACTAACAATCAGCAATTTATTACAGCATCAAAGTGTCGTGTTTGACTTAGTCAAAATGAGACCATGCAGACTTCATTAGTATCCTTGAAAATATAATGCTGATCTCAATTTACTTGAGCTACTAGGTCCAGTTCTCTCTTACAATATAAGAGTTACCTAGAAAGCTTAAAGCTGTATACTGCAAAACTTTAAAAGTGCCTTCTCCAATATCATTAGTAAAATATTGCAATATACTGAAATTCAATCTTAAGTAAAAATATAGCACCAACATCACAAAGAAGGGTATAGCAATTCTTGTGTCTACAGTAAACTTTGCTACATTGGTGCTCTTACATGATACACATTTCTAGTGAATGTTGAACAAGAAAAAAATGGGGAATGAAGAAATTATATCTTGTGCATCACTTCGTCCTTATAAGGTAAAATAAATTGAGTGATCATGCTTGTCAGAAAATTCAGAAAATGTGTACATAGCGTTCCAGAATTGAACACTTTAAGATAGCCACAGCATGGAATAAAGTTTAGATACAAGTTTAGATTTACCATATAACTGTAGTTATTAGGAAAAACTAATAAATACGTCAAATAGCAATTGAAAAAGTTATCACAGTAAAAGAAACCCTATGAGGTACATTAAATGTCCACTCTTCTACTGTACACTAATGTAAAATTCTGAACTAAAAAATACACATGCCAGTGCATCATCGACATTGCAATTAATGTCTCACAAACACACCAATCTTTACTGTACTTAACCCATTCACTGGCAATAGCACCATATGGCGCTTATTGTTCACTTGCATTTCTCCGATTTAAAAAAAAAAATTGTTTCTCCAATATTACATTCTAATTTTATTTTTACGTTGTAGTGACGTAGCACTTCCCATAATAAAAGAATTGAAATGAAAGCATCAGTATTGTTTTAGAATATTTTTAAAAAATTCGGCTACCACAACACTTAAACCTTTGAGCATTGGTTCACCCAATTTTTTTTTTAATTGTACGAGGCTCTGAAGCTCAATCTTTTGGTAACTAGAAGGTGAACAAGCTGTGCACTGTGTTAGAACTCCATAGCAGCGTCATGACCCTCTGTAATTGAGTTCAGGAGCAAACTGTTAGTAAATGGTAAGTCCAAATTATTAGCTTTTCTCTGTTAGACTACAGTACTTTTATAGAATACTAGAAAATGTTCAACTTACTTAAAAAATTCTTCTCTTGCTGATTGTCTTTACAGGAAAAGAATAAAAAATAAAAAAATCATGAAATTATCAAGTTACCATACTGGTCGTCTAAACCTGCCAGTGAAAGGGTTAAACTGATTCATAGTCATGAAACATTATCTATGAGAAGTGGTTGGGTAACCCAAACATGACTAAAAGAGCATACAATTACCTAATAGAAGCTGATCTGGATTTATAATAATGAACCATCCTTGATGCTGCATCAATATTTTCTAGCTCCATTAGTCCAACGTTCTTGGCCTTCTTGAGCAAATTAATGTTCACCACTTTACCAAACGGCTTTCCCAATGCTTCTACCTCACTCTCAGTAACATCTAGTGGAAGATCTCTCAAGTAGATGACTTTCGAGGCTGTTATAGATATTTCATCCTCAGGAAACTGTGAAATTATTACACGGTAAAAAAAAGAAAAGAAAATAAGACATTTAATGATTAAAAAATAATGCTCTGATAAATTATTGAAATGAAATAATTATGATCAAAGCCTACACCAGAGATCAAACACTACATCAGTTCTATAACAGTACAGGTAACATTAAATACAACAATACAGCAGCATTTACGCAAAGGGAATAACATAAAAGAAGAAAACAGGTGTGACTCCTGCATGTGTTTTGACGAAGCCATTTTACATCTACTGATACGAACTGTACATGAATGCACATTTGCAAGAGTCAAGTGGACTCTTGGTATATTAAGAAGGCTTGGGAAAGCAAAAGGATGCACAACTGGGCCCCTTCTTAAGTTCAGCAGGCTGTATTTAAGGGGGGCATGGGGCATTTTCCCCCCTCCCTTGAGTAATTCTCGCCCCCCTTCACCCCCCTTGCATTCCTGAAGTTCTATATTTTAAGACCTGATATTTCATGATTAAGTATTGATTAAATGTCTAACAACAAAACAACAGCCTCCCTCCCCCCCAAAAAGAGCTTTCGCTCGTGGGTGGAAGGTATCAGATAAGTCACACCTATAAAGCACACATGCAACACTGGGTGAAGGATAGGACACCTTATTAAATGGAGTTATCAGGGAACATTAACTGAAGTTAATAGGGGCAGGACTGCACACGCATGCAATGGATCTTTGTGAGTGTCATGTGGACGTTCAGTGTATTGATAAGCTCGGGAAAACACAGGGATGATCAGTAAACGTCCCTACTACAGCCCTTCCTGGTAAGCGAGGGATAGGTAAAGGTCGATACGTTTCGGCAGGATCCTGTTCTACATCAATGGGCGTGGCACCACAAAACTCACCTAATCAATGCCCAAAAGGGGAGTTCTTTTTGAAGTGATAACCAAACCCATCTAATCATTTGAAAAAATAAATTAAAGATTTACTAATATGATCTGATTTGTAACAAAATTACGATGTTGAAAATACAAAAACAAAAAAAAACTTGCTAAATATTAATGGACAAAGATTTAATAGGACAGGAAGAACTACAATGAAATTCTATGATTATTGAGTCTTAGCTGCTCCAGGCACAAAGATCCAGACTCTAAGGAGGAACAGATTCTGAGGCTACTAAACAGTACTACACATGGATTAAAGCACAAAGGATGATTTAGAAATTAAAGAGAGAGTGCACTGTGCAGTTACACTTGTGTGCAGTGATGATGGTCAAGAGACTGTAATGAAAGTGGGTACAACAGATGGATAGAAAGGTTCATATTATTTGCCCTCTCCATCATAATCAATACTCAATGTGTGTAGTTTACTTCTTCAAATCGAATCTCTATGTATGTATAGTTCATTAATTCTACAGCTACTTCAAATCCAGAGCTGGAGCAACACCTTATTAACTCCGTCGATACTCCAATAAACTAAGACTCAGGCTATATAGTAGCTGGTAATAGGGCATGTGAGATTGCAAGTGACGTAAGTGAAAAGTAGGTAACGAAAAAATTAACAAATGAAGCACCAAAGGTGGAAACTCTTCACTGCTACTAAAATCACCTCAGACCACACCAAAAGAATAATTTATTGGCTATCAATATTGCTGCATAAAGCAAATACTGCGGCCGCAAGAAATTATTTGCTCACGTGATTCTGACGTAATGCTAGGGGGTGTTACTATGGGACCATCTCCTAGTGAACCACAACTAACATAACGATAACAGACAAATTTTCCTGATGTTCGTTTGTACTGTGTAAATATGACAGTATTCCACTTTTTGTGCACTTTTTTTTTTTGTCTGAGCATGACACACATGCTCACTGCATATTTTCTAATTGTGTTTCACCCGAGGTGGTAGCGAATGTATAAAACTGAGTCACCCATAGTTTCATTCAGATCCAATTAAATATGGTGTACATTAAAAACCTGTGTGATTAAGGGTCTAGTTAGCTTGAGAGTAGTGTGCAGTACAGTGCAGGTACCTAAGGATCCTGGTGCCAGTACTACTAACTCAGGTGTGGATATCTTGCCCCCCTTCAACATCCATCCCCACAGTTACCCACAAAAGCTAGAATATACTCGGAGCTGAAAGTTTAAAAAATAAGCCCGAAATTACAAAAGTAGCACAATAAAAGGTCTAAGTCGTTGTTCTGTGAACTTCATAACTAAATCAACGGTTAATTGTCAGTAATCTTCAAAATCGGAGCTTGACAGACAGACAGACAGGATTACTACTATAATACTGTCGTGCTGAGGATTAATTAGGGGTCTGGTGGCGTAAAAAGGAGGTTCAGATAAACCAAGTCAAACCGTACTGAATCAGCCACTTTCCAGAAGATTATGGGGCAGAAGGCAACAGAAAAACCAAGCCTATATCAGCACAAAGGCAACACTGGGTAAAGGATATGACACTGTAAAGTTAATATAAATGAAAAAAAAATCAACATAAAATTTCTTGTTTTTATAAACATTACAGAAACAGAGTGCAAAAGTAGTCACAAATTATTACAGAACATGTTAATCCTTACACCGCTGAAATGTCAGGGAAATTAAATTGTTTAGAGTACTTAGTTATAGAAGTAAAACAGGAGAGAAAAAAACAAGAAAAAAAGGGGGAAAAAAACTTCAAATAGATAAAAAAAAGTTTCCATATCTGATATTGCACTGTCTGAAACTAATTCTGAGTCCAGTATAACTACTTCATCCTCATGCAAATCTTCACAGAGCTAGTCTCTCTTTGTTGCTGAATGGCTTCTGCAGGCATAAATACCTCCTGCAAAGTTTGCATTGTAGCCATAAAGATACTGCTGAAAGACGTTCGAACATCATGTACTAACTATATAGATAACTTATTAAGGCTATAGGATTCAATTGAGGCAACGAAGATGAGAATAAACAAAAAAAATTCCCGGAGGCGTTACTTCCAAACTTCTGTATGACAGTTATGGCACTGAAAGGGTTAACCACAAACATAAACACTTTACCGTAGAGGATTAAAATGTACTGTTGGGGACTATAATCTGAATGGTCACCAGTTCTCTGTGCTAAACGCTATTGAAAACATTCTTTCTTATTCTTGTGATTTAAAATAATTCAATACGCTGGGTTATGTAATGTGAATGCTCATAAATTAGTAGCGGAAGTGTCTATTAGTTTAACTCCACATATTTTCATTCCCACTCTCTAGTCCTCCATTTAAAAAAAATCCCATTCCCCTTTGCTCAATGCTTTCAATCACTGCTATTGGCAGTAGACATAAAAACCATCATTGCTTTATATTATAATTAGCACACATATTTACCAGCTATGCGTTGTTGTTTTTTGTTGCTTTTTCCTCCCTTTTTTTCATAATGACTCACGAAAACAAAAGTTAAACGGAATCAAATTTAAATATTAGTGGGCTATTTTGGAGATCTCTTTGTGTGACTCTTCCTGTGAATTAAATGTAGGGAGTTCGAGGTGCACTACCACGCAGCGATTCTCCCTTATATACTCCACCTTCCAGAAAGAGCTATAAAGAGTGACAAACAAGGCTATACAATTTTGCATATAGATAATTGCTTTTGTAAATATGACCATCTATTATTTAAATTTATAAGTAGGCAATGTCATATTAATCCATTTAATATTGCAGCTCATTTTACAATTTAATCCATAGTTATAAAGTTCTGCTGAATTGATCAGTTGAGTGGAGAGGAAAAAAATTGCAGTTAGCCAAAAAAAATAAATATAACAATAACCTATATTCCAGTCTCAGCCATTCCTATCTCTTTCATCCAACCATTAAGATTCTGTATTCTTATTATAACGTACCAATTCCGGAGAAGATACTTGTTTTAAGGTACCTGTTAAAAAATAAGCAAGTAAAACTACTGAACTAATTTGAGAAAAACTAACCAGAAGGGGTAGAGTGAGTTTTCCCCCCAAGCTTAGAGTCTTGGCTTATTCCAGCTGGCTGTACACATAGAAATTATCTCTGACAACACCAAATGCAAACAGATACTTATCTTACTAAAAAAACCCGAGATGTATTAGAAGGCACTGCAAAACACAATTATTTGAGTAGCATAAGAAATAAAATTAACCAAACCAGCACTCAGTCTCCTAAAATTAACCGATCACTCAGGCACACTCCTAGTTGTCACCCATTAAACTCCACCTTTTCTTCTTGGTACTGGCTTTGGTACCCGCGCTGGTACTCTCCTGATGTAATTAGATGAACGCAAGGCTGAAGCCTTAGTCGCTGCGTTCCCCATGTAGATTCACTCAAGAAAGTATAAACAAAAAAAAAGTACAAATTGGTACGGCGTCATACCACGAGGGACAAGCACGCGCGAATGCAGAAGATACGACGAAGAAGGTGGCCGAACTCGTGATATTATTGTTTTGATGAAGGCGAAAACTGTAGCGTGTCAGTTTAGTCAGCATGATTCCTATTACAGTCTAAATTGTGGAAAAGAAATATTACATCGTACTTCTTGGGCAGTGGTCATTCTATATCTACACAAGGGAGGGGGAGGGGGAGGGAGGGTGAAATTAGAACATCTGGCATGATTGAAGGGGAGTGGGGACATGTTGTAATTAAATTATGTCTTACCTTGATCCTAACAGCACCAGACTATCCAATATCCGTTTGTAGACAAGTTTAATACTATACTATTTTGCAGAATAACGATACCAATTCCTAGAATTATGTAGTTTTTTTTAAATGGAAAGTGTAGTAATTTGAATTCAGAGATAGCTACTGTGTTGAAAGTTAGCTAGTCACAAAAGAAGGATTCATGGGCACAATGTGCTGGTAAGCATTAGGTGCTCATCATTTGCATGTAGCAGATACAATATATCCCTCAAACTAAATTTCCATGCCATGAGACAAATATTTGGAGCGTTTAGCAAGCAAAGCAAAACCAGGTTGTCTAAAGCAACTAGAAAAAAATAGATACTGTGTGTTTCTGAGTAGACTACTCATCTAAAAACTATGGCATTTTTTTAAAATAATACCTTTACATTATATAGCAAATTCAGGTCTTTCTATGATTCATTGATGTAAAATTATCACATGGAGAAAGTAACTTTCTTTTCCCCATACTTTATAGAGCAATTACTAAGTGTGAGAGAGGCTGAGTGAAAATAAAGCCTGAGTGAAATATCTTGCCATACCACTGACAAGTGTAATAAGTGGTTTATTCCACACTAGACATCTTGACTACAGTAGTTAGTACTACAAGGATAACTCCCTGTGTAGTAAAGTTGGCTGTAGGGGCTACCCACACCCCCAGCTGATATTTTAAAGTGTGAGAGTAAAATGTCATAAGAATACTGTGAGTGTAATAAGTTGTTTATTGTACAACTTTTTCCATGAAAGGAAATACTTGTGTTTCAAAGCTGCATCGTTCAGAGGTAACTCCACCATACATCTAAAATACTGTGTTGGAGCATTCAATGGGAGAATATTGAATGCTCATGTGCTATGAATATACTCAAGGAAAAACATTCTATGTATAAGATAATATAAATGAACATTTAATAACACCTAGAACAAAATTTCACCCCTCCTCCCCCCATTCTATAAATAAAATGTAGTAAACTAAATAAATTATGATATGCAAAAACTAAAACTTATATTGGACCCTGTGACGCTCCATTATTTCAAATTGATAGAATGTTTTTTGCTCAACATTCAATATCAAAATTAAAGTCAATATCATAAAAAGGTAAAAACTAAACATTTATATTTTTCTAAGAAAAAGGGAACACAGATAAAAAAAGTATAATAATAAATGGAAAATAGCAAAGAAACTAAAATTGCATAAAAAAATTCCAGATAAAGTAAGGTAAGAAAATCACCAACTGTAGAATGTCAAAATGTTCTTTACAACAGAAATCTAGCCATCAAATGATAGAATATACATTATACAAACTGATACAAATCAAAATAAATAAAACCGAAGTACTACAAAGATGAACAATTAAAAACAAAATGGTTTATGAAATGGGATTTTTTGAAAATGAAACTCGGAGATGATTTGCTTCACTGATTTTATAATTGTGCATTCCCTGCAAATAATAATAAAATTAAATCAAAAAATCACTTTAATTAATTCAAAGGTATAATAATATTAAGGAAATAGTATATAAATATTTCATATATATAATTTGTTTAAAGATTTAAACTAAATACAAGTAGAACCATTATGTGATTAACAATCTTACATATAACATATAGGGTTCAAAATTCTTACAATAAGTGTTGTAACTGCTTCTTCTGTACAAGCCATTTGAACTAGTGCCATTCTGTGATCATTTCTAAATATGAAAAAGTAATGAATATAATTTGTAAACTATGAGGAGGAAAGCGCCCTCATAAACTACAATATATTGAATCAGTAGTATGGAATAATAATATAATTTAAAATACTTGGATGTTCACCAATAGTGCAACATGGCATGAAAAAAAAAAGTTAGACTAGTACAGAATACAATGTTATGAAGGCATATACTTTAAAGTACTCAAAATACATCTACTTGGTTTACTTTCCTAACACCGTGAAGAGTTTAGTGCACAATCTGAGTAACTGTAGATGACAGTAAATTCTAGTGTCTTTTGCACACAATCAACTGCTAGCTCATACACATGTTGTATAACCTGCATTTTTTTCTGCACAGTGAAGCCATTAGGGGATGAGATTTGCATCAATGGTTTTTTTAGAAAAAAATTGTAATGGATTTCTATATCTGATCACTTCTATGATTTTTGTAGTTTATACTCAACAAAACAATAGGTTTTCAATTTTATTATAGTGTCCAAAATTATTGTTGAAACCAAAGGAGTTATAGACAACTATGTATAACAAGCTTACTGGCAACAAATATCGTTTAGTTTTCATGTAAAAAATTTAATTTTTAATTACATCATTAACTCTTAGTGCACATGTGTGAAAGGTTACAGAACTCAGCTTCTGTCAGTCAGTTATTCATTTTGTCACACAACAAATAGCGAATCTCGAAGATGGCGGCCTCCGAAGATTGAAACAGGGATCAAAATGTTACAATGAATAATTTAAGTCTCCTTAATATATCAGAATTTTTTGTTTCAACTTCCCCCTCCCCCCACCCCTGAAGTTACAGTTATTTTTTGGCCATACGATCACAAGCTATTGTTGATAATGCCCCTATTGTCAAACCATACTCACGTGAGCAAATGATTTCTTGCTGCCTGCAGAAGTTTTGCTTTATATTCTCGGTGTTTTACCCGAGTCAAGGAATAAGAGTTTCCCATTGAAACAACCTGATAATGAGTGTTTTGTGCATGGTTGACTTTTCTTGTGAAGATAGCACTTATATCTATCATTTCGTTGCACAAGCTACTTATTGGTTTGCATGAGCTACATATCAACTTGCATGAGCTACATGTCGATATATTGATACGATACCTAGTAAATTATTCTTTGGGTATTCATAATAGTTGCTACTCTATAGTAAGGCTGAGGATTTGCACCTTTGGTGCTTAAGAAAATCAGTAGTGCAGTTTTAAAATAAAAGATAACAAATAGAGACCAGGGTTTCATACAAGATTTTCAGTTTGGGGGGGGGGGGGGGGGGGGGAGGTGTTGGGGGGGGGTTAACTAAGGAATCGCTTTTCTGATGAAAATTTGACCCACCTTATGAGAATTGCTATTGAAGGCCCAGACTTAAGTGAAGTTAATTTTAATGAAATTATTTTTAAAGTTTGTGTAAAGAAATGAGTTGGGGGGGAAGATCCCAGGGCTCCCCGCCCCCCTGTATGAAACACTGGAGACAGTTTATGAATTACAGTAGAAGACAAAAAAAAGTTTAGAATTTCGTTCCGTAGCACGGCCGTCGCACAATAAAAAAACGGTACGCTGTTTGTTAAAAAACAGCCGTTCCGTTCGACCACGCTACTATTTTAATCTTTCTCGTTCACCATATATCTGGCTCAAAGAAATATAAATATCGTTTATCCAATAAAACGCTCCGATTTTTTGTTTACAGGCTCCTGAGGTGGAGTTTTTCAAGTTAAAAAAAATTGAAGCCGTCCTATTCGAAGTTGTCTCGCGGAGAATTGTTAGTTTGACCATTGTACAGTATCGACGTTTTCTCGATGTTAGGGCATCCTCGGGCTTAAATTTTTTACTGCTGGTGGTCTATCAATAGCTAACAGAAGATCTATGAAGTGCGGACCTCGTTATAGCTCTGTGCCCATCGGAACTTCAGTCTGCAGCTTTATTGAAGCAAGTTAAATTTTTGTACGATCTTTTTTACACTATCCTCGTAGCATTTAATGGTCAATACAAGGCTTAGCTTGCTGATATAGCTATGGAAGAGTTTCTATCTAGAAAATATCTGTGAATTGACGGAAAAGCTTAACTGTTTAAGTAAACGGTGTTGGCCGTTGTGTCCAAACGGCACGGAAAGCAACGATAAAAAACTACGGTAAAAAACTACTGTTACTACGGAACGGAATTCGAAACTTTTTTTGTCTCCTATTGTATATACAATACTAAAAATTGAGTTTTAGCTTTAATTAATGTTAATTAATTCAATCATTGAGCATCATTAAATTGGCCAAAATATGGTTTCCAGGCTTCTTTCGAAATTGTTGCACCCATGGATTTTTTCTAGTCCATATAATCATTTTGACTAACAAAAAAATTTGGGGCCACCAAGCCACCAACTTGCACAGAATGTTTAATTATTGTCTTGTGCACATGAGACTCCCCTTAGTATACTCCGATTCAAACTTCGACCAAAAAAAAGCCATACTATTTCTTAGAGATGGTACAATTAAGGAGCGGGCTCTTCAATATCAGCAAGCTCTAAAGAACTATAACTCAAGAAGCATACTGTAGCCAAGGCATCAATTAGTAAAAACAATTAGCAAAATGTCATGATAACTGTGCAAAGAAAATTAGTAATTATTATAGTTAATTCAATGTTAGTAACACTTTGGTTAGAATAGAAAATAAAATTTACAAAATAAATACAGTAGGAGCCATGATACTAAATTCTGTTTCGTAGGACTGCAATTTCATGAGAAAATTGTATGCAGATCAGTAAAACATGCCAGTTTCATTCAACTATCTCACCATTTTTTTCCCTGTTACCACACTTCAAAGAATTATTATCTAATCAAACATTTCAATTTTTTTTTGTTAATAGACACCAGAGATGACTTATGTATTTTTTTAAAATTGAAGCCGTCAAATTATAGGCTGTTTTGCAAAGGATTGTAAGTAGGACCCATGTAAGCTACTGATGACTTTTAGATGCTAGGGCCATCACGGTCTTAGACTTTTACTGCTAGAGATGCAACGGTAGCTGGAAGGCTTACAAAGTGCAGACTGGTTAGAGTAGTGTGCTTATCAAAACTTCAGTCAGCCAGGTTAATTGAAGCAAGCCAGATTTTTATGAGTTATTTTGCATAATACCGATAGCTTTTAATGGGTTATATAGTACAAAGCCCTAGCTTGCAAAATATATCTGAGTTCTAGCCAGAAAATAATAGCGATTGACAAAAAAGATTAACATTAATGTTTTAGTAAATGGCTTCTGTCATTTAATCTAATAGTACAGAATGCAATGGTACTAAATTATTTTTAACCCGTTTTTTGACATTTTTATGGTATGAAATCAGTAACTTTATTATATTGCCTACAGAATGAACATACTGGAAATATTAATTATACTACAGATAGTGTCACTTGCGTTCAAATAGAACGACATAAAAACATCAGTGACAGAAGACAAAGCTTTGCCATATGTGTACATGAGACTAAATTTACCGAACTTGAAGGAAAAAAAAGAAAGATCATTTTTAACTATGATGATGATTCTCTAGCAATACTTACTGAAAGAAACGAAAATTCTTTACTGTTCCTCCAGCTGATGAAAATAGTGTTCGAATGTATTCTTCATCGATACCTTCTCTACACATTCAACAACAATATTTAGCAATTTTTTACGATATTCTACAAGAATTTACAATAATATTGATAACATGTCCACAAAGTACTTACGGTATATTCGAAATATGCAAAGTTGAACTCGGAGGAAATATATTTTGATAGTTTTTTGATCCTGGTTTCTAGTAGTAAAATGGACTACAGAAATACAACCACTATATTATGCAGAAATAATTTTTTTTACCTTAAATCTATGCAAAGCAGAATTGCTATGGTCTTCTGTCAATGCATCTTCCTGTATAAATTTATGTAGATAAATTAAATGTTTTAGTGACAATCACAGTATACTGTTTATAATCTGAAAAATCTATCAGATCTCTGATGAAAGTGTAAACAATATAACTTTTACAGTATCAAATCATTTCAATCGAGGAAGTGAAAGATCCAGTCAAATTGTATAGTCAGGCAACAACCACTCTAGAGTTTCAGCATAAATATGTATGTATCACAGCCAGCACACTAACCAATTAAGGCCATCCTACAGTATCACACCCTTGCACAGTCATTCAACATCTCAATATAACTATCGATGAGTAGTAAATTGTTTAATAAGGCTGAACATCTTTAAACCCAATGGTCATCAATGTCAAAACTACCACATGTGCTATCATTATGCCATGCCCACATGCATACATATTTATATTCCATGCTAGACATCTTCACAATGTTACTTTTAGGTACGTAACCTTGAGATATTTCACAATGACACGGGTGTTATCACAGGCTGCAACAAATAAGCTAGTAGTTATAACAACCGGCAAGGACCCCGATCAACTACTATGAGTTTCCATACTGCAGTGAAGATATCTTAGCATAGAATAAACCACTTATTACACTTGTCAGATGTGATATACTAAGCAAGATATTACACTCTCAGGCTTTATTTTCACTCGCCATTGGCTCATGTAAATACATTAGCCTGCTCAACTACGACCATCATATATCAGCACATCATTGTTCCAATTCATAGATTACTGACCTACGAACAAAGATTTCAGCGTAACTTCCTCACATTTTAAAGCCACGCTATTTAACTTGCATCATTGTAATCTCCAAATACAATTATATTCAATGTTATCCTTGGTGTAATCTTTGTAGTGGCGACGTTTTTTTTATTACTGGAGCAGTTGTTGAAACTATAACCTATAAGGTAGCTAGTATTTCCTGTTTTCGAATCTCTATTGGACTTAAAGACGAGCTCTAAAGACCATGGATAGGTTATTGCATTCCACTCTCAACTATCTGCAGAAAAGCTAAAAAGCTTGCCAATATGACTTATGCACTTTAGCTCCTAACCTCCAAATGGTTGCTGTATGTTCACTAAATTCTGCACACTGTTTATTACTAGGACGATAATGGAGGTACACAGGCGGAGTCTTCCGCTACTACAACCGGGCTTATGAAATTAACTCAGGGAAAGGGTCTTCAATACCATAGGTACAACTCACAGCAACTTTGTGTAACTTGTAGAAAAGGCTTGGTTACAGCTGTGGTACCAGAAAAACTTCAAAATATCTAGAAAAAGGCATTATACATTATAGTGCACACAGCACTCGGGCCTACGGCCCTTGGGCTTCAGTGCACTAAATCCACCAGTACCTAAGCGCTTATGCTCTAACTATTTTAGATCCTGTTTACGCATGCCCAGTTGCCACAACTTTGTTTATCAGCATTTTCGCAGAAATGGCTAAAGGCAAAAATAGTGCACACTTACCAAGTTAGTACACCTAGTAACAATATAGCAACGGGTTCTAATTAACCCTAATACCTGCCAATTACTATCACAAAAACAGTGACAAATGCTGTACTGGAAGTGAAAGCAAGCACATAGTGTGAACATCTAAATCAAAATTCCTGTAAAGGCAACAGAACTGTTTAGTTCTTCTAGTATGACATCTTGGCTCCTGTGACTCTGAATTCATAATCTTGGCAAATAAACGAAACTGCAAATAAGGATTGACCATTACATTGAGGTTCTTCCCCCTACCCCACTCTAAAAATTAATGATGACAGGTTTAAGTTTTAGGTACTCTTGATCATTGATGTTTAATACATTTTCTTCTACTTTTTTTCCCCTGGAAATCCTTTACAAATAATAATGGTAAAAACTATTTTCTCAGTCAACAGAGTGTAGTCTATACCAACAAGGCACTTGGTATCTTTAAGTAGTGCAAGGCATATTACAAGAACCTGTGTATTGAGGTTCAGTTTTTAAATAGACTTCTAACGGTTACTGACACTCCTATTGTAAGTTAATTCAAGACTTACATTACTTCCAGCTTGTGGCATTTGGACTTGAGAATGTTTAGAATGAGTAACATGAATTTTTTTACCATAAAGAGAAACACCATTCAGATTTGCTATAGCTAAAACAACAACAACAAAAATTATATAATTACATGTACATCATTAGCATATATAACATTGCACAATTCTACAAATATTTTTTAAAATTCCATATTGTTAAAAAAAAAAAAAGCCTGAGAAAGAGCGAGAATACATCTAATGAGTAAAAGAAGGTTGAGAAAGAAATTGTGAAGTGATAAACTAGCAGAGTAAAAATGTTCAATGGATAAAAAGACACTTTGAAAAAAAATTTCCGTCAGTCTGTTGAGAACGTCCTGGGTTTGATACCCAGTGGCGACCAAACATTATTAAATTCTGTATCATTAAAAAAAAAAAAAAGCCTGTGAAAAAGAGAGAAAACATCTTTTAAACAAAGTAAAGAAGGGTCGGGAAAAAAATTGTACCTACACTGTATTATATCAAATGTTCGAGCAATATATGCTATTCTGTCATCTGATTATCTGAAGTACCAGTAGCTTTAGACAACAAGCACTCACAGCTACAAAAAAAAAAAAAAAAATTAAATAAAGTAGAGTTTTTAAAAATTACTTCTGGTAAATAATTTTCAATACCATAGCAACAATTCGCCATAACATTTTGCGACTTGAAAAAAAAACAAGAAGTTTTCAAGAATTGTTGCGTAGTTTTGAGCCTAACGGTAGGTTATAAGACATAAGTGCATCCCGTGACATTGAGAGACCACTTCGTTCAAAGGGGTATACAATTTCAATTCCTTGGATGATACGGGATAGCTAACCAAAAGATTCTGTTTAGTGTAGATATGGGAAGGGGTTGACCAAGAAGCTAATGAAAAATGCGAGGCTCAAAGTACAAAATGACATAGTGTCCAAACATATATATAAACAAACAAATATCCCAAATTTTCAATAGTGTTACTCCTGATAGTGTCTCGCTCGCTCACCAATTAACTTTAATACATATCTGAATTATTTAGCTTTGTAAAATAGCCAATCTAAAACAACTCAGCTGTCTCTGTATAATAAACGTTTTAGCTAACCATTCTAAAATACTTTTAAACTTCAATACCTGTCTGAGCATGCTGCAGTTCTTTGAACTGAATAAGAGCAGAATCTCTTTTGTTAAAAAGAATTTTAACTCTAATAACATCACCATACACACCTATTAAAAATAGAAAAGAAATAATAATGTAATGATAGCAATAAATGTTTTAACTCACCAAATAGAATAAACAGGGCATGCGGAGTTATCATCTGTGCAAAACAGAAAATCATAAAAATGATAACAATTTTTTTTTTTAAAGTAATAATTTTAAGTTTAAAAACACACCTTTTCATTTAAATTAGATACAAGAACTACAGGCCCTGGCATCATGGGATTAGTAGGCATAGGAGTAGGAGATGCAGAATGATTAGGGTGACTCATTGCTTCAAGAATAGCCCTCAAATTTGCTAGAGCTATTATAGAAATATTTGAAAATTAAATATATATATATTCAGCACCATCATCATCACCATCACCATCATCATCATCAGTATATATACACACACATATACAAATTAATAACATTAAGTTTACCAGGATTTTGCAACAGAGCAGGTGAAATTCCTAAAATAAATACATATATATAAATAAAAATAATTAATAGAATACATCAAAAAATACAATTTGTGTCTGATTTAGCTGCCATTCCCTCCGTCATGTATTGAGTACCTTCAACTAGATCAACTAGCAGTTTTAAGACTGAATAATTATGCCTAATTTAACGTATAATTCCCAATTCCACCTCTGTTTATTGGTTCAGTTGTTTTTCTTTTAGTATTTTTTTATATAATTGTAGAGACATGTTTACTATGTTCTTAAGCTTCAACATAGTAATACATGCATTTTTTTTAAACTTTTACATAATAATTATAATTCATAATAAAATGTTTCAATTTTGTATAGAAAACAAACTAAATAACAACAAGACACTGTGCACTTGCCTTAAGTTCAAAACTGTATAAGACGGAGAGTATGTTGTGATAAAATTGGAAAGATGACAATAGAAGAAAAAGGAAAAAGTGAAGAGTTAAGTAAACAAAATAGTAGAATGAATAAAAACGAAATACATAAAAGAATAATAAATGAACAATGAGTAAATAAATATAAAAAATACATATCTCAAAGTATTAGATTCTATTAAGAATTGGTTCCAAATTGGGTGCACTTTAAATCCTTCATCTAAATTCAGAGCTTTTGTGGTTTTCTTTATCTTTACTTTTTCCTGTATTTTTCGCTTAATTGTTTGGTGTTCATGGAACTAATATTTTATAATCCTTCCATTGTGGCAAATGTCCCTTCTCCCAAGCATGCTTTAACAGTGCATTACACATGTTCCTGGTTCTCATAGCATAGATATGTTTTTTTCCCCTCTAATCAAGACTTCAGCATGTTTTTTGTTTTGTCTTGTATTTTTCTTTTGATTTTTATATCAGCCTTTATTTTTTTATTGCTGACGAGCAAAATACTCTTAGGCCCAACACAGTTAATTTTATGTCTCAGTTCCCAAGATTTTTTTTTTACCATACTTGTTTTATATCTGACGAACACTATCTCACAGTGTCACCAAAAGGAGTTTACTTCAGCATGTTTCCTAAAAACTTAAAACTTTAACTTCATGTTGCTGCAAAATGATACACAGAACCTTCAACAAAACTAGAGGTGAATAAAATGTATGAAAGTTTTGGAAATGTTTACTCAATGTACTTTGTATGTGACATATCCTTTTCATAAAAAACAAAACAAAAACAAACAAAATACAACCAAAATAAACAACAACAAAAAACAATTTATTCTTGACTTCTTACTGCCAGCATGTACTTTATTCTGTGAATGGTTTAAAATTTGCTTTCTTAACTTCAATCTATTATTCTCATTCAACCCTATTTGGTTACTGGGGCAGTTGGAAACGTAGTTCTTATTTAAGGACAGAATTAAAGCTATCAAGAACACATAGCACAGATCCTTACAAACAATTTTGGCGGCAGCAACTATGTAAAGGCTTTTGTTAACTTTTCAAATAGTGGCAAAGTTTAAGAAAGACAAGTCCAGTCCCCTGAAGAGGCAAGAGGTCCATGATGGAATACAAACAGTGAAGCACTAAAAGTGTCATGAAACGATTTTAGAGAAGTAGTGTCCTCTTAAAGACTTTTATAAGATAGAGAAAAAGGGAGACAACTTGGAGGGTAGTAAATTTTTGAGGTACTGAGTATATCTGAACTCGCTGTGCAAAACAGCTGTATATGTATACCATTCCCATAGTGTGTTCTTGCAGAGTATGGCTGAAGTAAAGCAGAGATGCTTCAACTGGGTTGTCTACTCACCAACTCGTCTATGGTTTGGAATGCTGAAGCCCCTTTAAATTGGCCCATTCAAGTTGACCAAAAACTAGAAGAGCTGGATTTGTTACACAAGTTGGACCAAAAACTAGGAGAGCTGGATCTGTTACACGAGTTGGACCAAAAACTAGAAGAGCTGGATCAATTACACGAGTTGGATCAAAACTAGAAGAGCTGGATCTGTTACACAAATTGCTTCTACCTTGACTAAATTGAGAAATAATGGAGCCTCAAAAGCAGCTATGTTTCAGAACAAATGAATAAGACATATGGATTGTGTGCAAAGAATCTTGTACAGGAACATTTTGAAATACTAGTAATTTTTTATGGGCTGTAACTTTTGAGGTGCTTGAACTTTTAAAGCACTAAAAAAAATTTAAGTTGATGGAACACTTGGTATCTGAATTACACAATATGAAGAATTATGAATATGAAGAGGGAAGAGTCAGATGGACACAACACATTGTAAAAGTACCTGTAATGAAAAGATTATGTGAAAAAGTTGATTGCGGTTGAAGAAACGGACATTACTCCAGGATAGTATTAAAAAGGCCCCACACTGTATTACTCAGCAGGAGTTTCTAGCAAACTATGCTCATGTCTTGAGTTCTAAACCTAAGAACACCAGGTCCTTAAAATGAAGATTCGATCTTGTTAAGTGTCAGTTTGGCATGGCACATCTTCGGTATCGTGGTCTGGTGGACAATTAGCAGTATTCGAATATTGTATTGATTAATTGAACTTTTCCTGATTTGAAACAATCACATTGGTGGCTATTCAAGATTGTGACAGATCACAAACCACCTTCCCTTATGAGTGCTCAATAAGTGGAAGCTGCACCCTTTGGACTTCCTTGCCAATTACAGATTGAGTGACAGCAGCTCTAATTCGATAACATGTCTCATTAATCTTAGAGTGATTAGTGATGACATAGTGGACAAAAAAATGATCTTGTCATCAATTGGGGTAAAAATATAAAGAAATAAATAAAGGAAGCCACTGCTGCCACCAGAAGTGCCAGCAAAGATTCTTGCTGTTTATCCTTGGTAGCTCTATTTCTCTCCTTAAGAAATATAGTACACCCTATAAAAAAAATTCTAGATTTGGAGACATAGATACATAGGGTGTATTGGAGGAGTAGTACTGCCATTTTTCATTATATTTATTATAACTGTTTTTGGTTGCATTTTAATTAAACAGTCAATAAAAACATGAAATAAAAACAAAACAACACCATCAAAACAGCAGCTTTTCTACACTTTTATCCTCCCCCCCCCCCCCCCCCCCCCCCCCCCCCCCCTTACTCCCCCCCCCCCCCCCCGCGGGGGGGGGGGGGGGGCCTTTATTTCCGTACCAAAAAAGCCGCCCCCCCCCCTTTTTTTTTTTTTTTTTTTTTTTTTTTTTTTTCG
>WLWI01001142.1_pt1 | contig 23218 bp, 16 predicted proteins | sample 6701501 | NCBI WGS metagenome assembly WLWI01 (sample SAMN12718690, study PRJNA515312) | sponge metagenome | isolation source: marine sponge | host: Mycale hentscheli | place: New Zealand: South Island, Marlborough, Capsize Point | collected 2014-11-01 | reverse complement strand
AGGCAAAATGGAGGCATCAATAAGTTGGGTGTGGCTAACTGGCCGTCCCAAGAAGTAAATTTTGTACAAGACATTACATTTTGGGGCACACAACTTGGCCGTTGTCCGGAGTAGAGAGTCAACCGTTTCTTGGAGTCAAAAAATCCATTACATACATGCAAAAAATACTCCGTTCCCAACGGTCTGACCGTTGTTGAGAGTCTGACCGCTTCTCGGAGTCCCGTTGTAGGGAGGTTCGACTGTATACTATTATAGGTATTTATGAGAATGGGAATTTGAATGGTAAACTCATCAACAAGAAGTACCAAAGAGCAGTCTAAACATATAACTATACTGATATAACAACTCACCACCTCCAGTTAATCACACAATTGATTATTTCCTCCCAGGGCTAGGTGGGACTAAATTTGGCAAAGAGGACCACATCTGGCAGCCATATTTAGTCCGCCCGGACTGAATTCGGCAGCCAATTGTGGTCCCGGACAGTTTTTAGCAGCCAATTTCCGGGACCGATTTTGGGTAGGGACCCGATTTGGCGTTATACGCCCGGAAGTTACGCCTACTATATAATGATTCCACTGTTCGGTAATAAGACCTCTATTCGGTAAAGTGTCACCTAATAGGTGAAACGTCTTCTATTAGGTAAAGCGTCATTCATTAAGTAGTCAATACAAATCAAGGTGGTAGCAGTAGAATATATCTTACTAAGCTGACCAAACTGATAGTCCATGGTGTAATTTAGGTAGCTTTCTATGAACTGTATGTAATATATTCATTTACTGGACTAACATTTCTATAACAATTGATACATTTACAAAGTGCAAAATAGGATGAAAACAGATAATGAAATTGCAAATTCAGCTATAACAAAACAGTTTTCTAAATAAAAAATAAACAGTGCACTTCTAAACTTGCACCATCTTTTAACGAAAAAGAGTTCAAAATACTTCTCCAATCTCACTCTTAGATGGCATTGCACTAGGGACTTCAAGATCTCCTTCCTCCTCCGGTGGATTGAACGGCTCAACTTCCATTGGGGGTGGAGCAGAGGGAGCTGCTTCGACTATGTGTGATTCAACCACTACCTCCTGCGGTGCCGTAGCACCAGGCTCTTCACCGTCTGGCCAGTCTTCATATGGATTGTGTGCAGCTGGAGGGTCTCGGTTCAGGCACATACTGTGAATATTGTAGGAGTAAAACGAATTTTATAGGAGTTATTTGAAAAATAGATACACTTCATTACTTGTTATGTTAATAGCATAGAAGTAAAATAAAATTGTCTAATAATAAATTTCTCTTTTATATCAACGTTAATGTCTTTTTCAGTTTTTTTTCTTAGTCAGTTTAAAGAATCCTTTCTGGTAGCTTAAGTTACTATTGATAACCTGATGTATAATAGCATATAAGTTTACCCAATTGCTACAACCTAGTGATGTGCTTCAGCACAAATGGCGAGCAAGTTAGTCTGACTGAAATTTAAATTTGAATGCTACCAGCTAATAATTTTTGTTTTTGTTTAGTTAATTGCTATTCTTTAGCCACACATGACACTTGTATACATTATGTTCACTGGATATACCAGCATAAGACCTGCATTGTATTATCTTCATAACTTGACTATTGGACAATGGATTTTCAAGACGTAAGCATTCAAATTTCCAAGGATGGTACAGGTAAGGATCGATAAACTACAGGTTTTCGTTTAAGCTAGCTGCTTTTCCAAAGTACGCTCCGTTTAAAATGCTCTATTGTACCAGAGCTTTAGTAGATATTGCATTGCATGTATTCTCTTAGTGACTTGACTATTGGACTTTGATTTTCAAGTAGAAGTAATCTGTTACGTAAGGCATATAGCTATGACGAACAGCAAACTGACGAAGTTAATTTACCACCGCCACTAAAAGAATAAATGAACTCAGCTAACTTTGGAAGACCTAACTGCGATGGTCTTTCCTATTCCGTCTCCATAGCCTTTGCTATTTTTTTCCTAGCATTATTTCAAAGTCTTTTCTCCCGAATTTCTTGCACCCGCACTAATGTTTACATTTTTTAGTAGCCTCCGGGGATGGACACGCATTGACCTCTTTGAACTTTGCAATATATATATATATATAATACCAAATTCTCAATTGAGACTCCTTAGTGAGAGTCTCGCTTCGCTCGCCTAATAATGTTAGTTTAGTAGACCACTACACAGAAATAGCTAGCTAATAGTCTGTTGGGGAGGTTAAATATTGACAATTATGGTCTCATGAAATCATAAAGTTTGTTCAGTACAGAGAAACTTTATTGGCATGTTTTTGTAGTGCATGGACAGAATTTACACAACACAACTCAATAGATTTAATATCTTCTACTCTTTGTGAATCTGAAGTGTAAACATATAATGCTGGTCATTAAAGTGGATTAAGGCATTACTTCCAGGTAATATCTGAATTAGCTGTGTCACTTACAAAATGATGCAGGAAATGATTGTGAGAAGCGTGATGCCAACGCTCACTCCTGCAGCCACTCCCACTCCGATATAGAATCCAGTCTGACTCACGGTCTCTGCAAATCATGATAAGACAACAAATCGTCTTCAAATCTTGTGCTGTTAAGCATAATGTGAACTAAATACGTACCATTAAATGGGTTCCCCATTTGGTTGTCAATTCTCTGGAAAATCAAAAGGAGCAACACAAGATAGCTTAAGTCAGTATATACTAACTAAATGGCTAACTTACATTTGTGGCATCTCCTTCAGTGGGATTATTAGTTGCTGTGGACAAGCACAAATGCAAACATCAATATTTCCCCAAAGCCCATCAATTTTATTTATCAAATCTGTCTTTTAAGAACTGCAGCTCTTGAATACCATTCAAACTTCAAAATATGACTACAGTTCTGATGTGCATATATTCTCATCAGAAAATGTTTAAGAAGATGCAGCTATTTAGTTTGGGTGTGATGCCTGATAATTCAATATTTCTGTTATAGCTAGTAATAGTCTGTAACTTATAATAATAGCAAATTTTCTCGTCCTAACAGCCAATATTGTTAATTAAAACTTAACCCGACGTTTCGACTTTTGCTGAAGTCCTCTTCAGGAGTCAATAAGAGGACTTTGGCAAGAAGTCAAAATGTTGGGTTAAGCTTTAATTAACAATATTGGCTGTTAGAACGAGAAAATTTGCTATTAGCTATTCGCTATAATTATTTCAGCCGAGAATGACTGAATTTGTCTGTAACTTGTACCAGAGCATTGCTGGTGTGGCAAGTCTTACTCAGAATTCTGATCACTCGGATCTGTGTCATGTTTCCCTCAATGTTGGTTGCCTCACAAGAATATGCTCCGGCATCACTGAACCGTGAATCTGGTACGGTGTAGGTACCACTTTCAGATACCACTTCTCCTGCTTTTGTCCACTACAAAAAAAAAACAATAAGAAAATATATTTAATCTATGAAGTTTTAACTGCTTTATATCTCATTCTGCATTCCTTTCGGTTCAGCTAATGAAACTAACACTTTATGATTCTTTAAAGACATCACGTAAAAATTTGGACCTAAAGCATTATCTAGAGGTTACTTACTTGGAGGTTTGGACGTGGCCAGCCAGTAGCTGAGCACTGCAAGGTAAAAGAAGATCCTTCCTGAACGTCCATTGTGATTTCACTTGGAGAATTAACAACCAGGTCCGGGGAAGCTAAAATATATGTAATGTATCATATTATAGCTCAAGATATCACAGCTTGAAATCATTGAGATTGCAAGAGCAAAAAGTCAAGCACAATACGAACAATTTCAAAGAACATGCATTCCTGCATAATATTTTTAACATATTTTAATGTCAAGATGCTGTTTACTAAAATGAATTGCTTTTGTTCGACCATTTGGCTATTCAGCTATTAACATTGACATGGAACCACTCTCACTCACTTTTAACACACTTGACTGTTTTGGTACCATTATTTAGTGTGTCATTGTTGGCAGTGAAGCGTCAGAATTATGACCCTTTTTTTAATAATGGCTGTTAGAACAAGAAAAAAATCTGCTATTATTATTATTATTTCAGCCTAGAATGACTGAATAAATTCTAATAAAAGATATCAAGTAGAGTTGCTTATATTAAGAATGACTTGACATTTATCATATAGTGTGCATTTAAGCTAATTGGTACTTACTTCTTATGGTGAATGTTTTTGACTGTCGAGTCATGCATGATGGAGTGGTCAGACTGCCTGAACAAGTATAAACTCCTCCATTTTCTCCACGAATGCCCTCAAGTCTTAGTAGTTGCCTGGAATTATTTTTGCGTAGAATTGTAATTTAATATTATGACAATAAACAAGCAAGCAAGCAAAATGACGAACCCCCTTGACTCCTTGGATAATATAATTAATAGGAATGAAAATTGTTGGTACACAATTAAAATTTGTAACTTGATTATTTGTACTCACCCAGTTTGAGAGATTGGAGCTCCATTTTGGTACCATTGATAGGAAGATGGAGTTGGGGTTACTGAACACCTATAAATGGAGGGTGTGATACATAAAAAGATCATTAAAAGCAAATGGCCAGTTTAATTTGTTACCATTGATGAACTTTTCTCTATGTGCTGCATAATTATTACATGCTTATTTGTACGCCTTAGTAGTTGTTTTGTGCGATGCCATTGCTTTCTGCATGATAAGTGTATAGGTAGATTTATGAACTATGTTCTAGGACAATATGAAGGAATAACACAATGGCATTTGCACATGTAATTATTCATTATCATCATAATATTATTCATAGCTATGAGCTTTGCTATCCAGCTAAGAAATGAAGAAGACTAACTTAAACACGCAGGTGAGGTGCTTTGACGGAATCTGATAATGGTTATTCCAAATGTTCATGTTTCATCCCTCACCCTGAGGGTATCAATCCAGATACAATGAGCCTTATTTGACTAACTGTGTCTACTTTCACCCAATTACATAATGGTGTGCCAGCAGATGTACTGTAGTTACATTGCAATATATTTTTTTCTTAAGCTACTTTAGAAATGTGTTTAGTAATAATTCTTACAGAATACTAATTGTGGAATCTAGAGAGGCGGAGGCAGAATCAGGCAGGGATGAGCCACCAGATGATAGTAATGTAATTGTAACAGTTGTTCCAAGATCACCTATATGACAAGTATCCTGATTCAAACCTTTAGCAGTATGTTTATTCAAATTTTCACTTACCACACTGTGCAGAAAGCCATTGGACAATGGTGAGCACCACACCAAGCCATATCAGTACAGCCCGACAACAGCACAACAATGAGAATGTCAACAATGATATTAACAAGTGTAAGCAATAACACGGCAATCATTGGAACAGTTTATAGACTCACAGTTTGGGAGTATGCTGTGCCAAGGAGCACAAGGAGCAACAGTGATCTCACCGATGTTGCCATTTTGATTCTTGTTGAGGTTCTAGAAGTAATGGTCTTTATATATTGCAGCTGGTCTATTTTTCAGCAAAGCGAGTTGCCTAGGAGCTATGTTATTTTGTTTGTCTCTAGCTACCCCGCATTGTGAGCCCCTCCCCTTTATCTAATTAAGGCACACCATTAAGCAAGCATTCATGAGCCTGTTATTTGCACCTCACCTGTTAGGTATGCCATGACTACAATTAAGTCTGAGTTTAATGATATTCATAACTGTCTCTATTTATTAAACTTCACACCATGGAGTCTACAACAAATAGCTAAGACAACCACAGCAAATATTACACATAGCTACAAGCCATTGTGTCAGGATGACTATAAAATATGAGGAAGGTTAGAGTTCATTGTTTAAAAAAAATTAGTGCCGATATCACACGAGTTTTATTAGTGATGCTGTTTGAATCCGGCGACTGCATACTCACTGTTAACAATCTCATTGCTCTGTGACTTCTTGATAGCACGATGGTTGTGTACGAGAGGGGAGGGATCAGCTTTGCCATTGGGTATAATGTAATTAGCTGCTTGGCCTTCCAGCTCTATTTGATTCCTACTGGCTGACAGTGATCCATTCCGATTCAACGAAAGCTTCTTACTCTGTTTTGAAGGTAAAGATGGTCGAGCTTTAGAAGTCCCCCCACTTGGTGGAGGAGGGGGAGGAGAAGTGGGGGCTGGGGTCGATGCAATGTGATGTGTTGGTGAAGAGCTGTAGGGCAAAGCTGTATCAGAGACCCCACCCGTCATTATATGCATCGGAGCCAGATCGCCTTGGCTTTTTAACTTTATAGAATTAGCAACTACATATTTGGAACTGCCATGAGAGCCTTCGTACGGGTCAAACTTCCCACCGTGTGCGATACCACACATGGAATTAGATTTGGACAGCTGCCTGTGCATGGGCAGTGAGCTGTCAGCTGACATCTTCATCTTTATGGGAGTGTCGCTGCAACGAGGGACGGAATTATCCCAAGCTGATCCGGACCACTCCAACTGTGGCACTTGCACAGCCGCCATTCCTTTATGGACATTCAAAGAGAAACTGCTGTCATAGAAAGGATTGTGCACTGGCTTTTCAGTCATGCCAGCCATTTGTTTCCATTCCGATACCGTGGCGTACTCGGGATCGGTGGGAGGCTTTGGCCTCTCTAAACTCAAACTGCCATTGTCCATCTTCTTGAATCCATCTCCAATGGAGTTTGTAGATGCTTCGTACATGTTAGGTGTGTTTTGGTTCAAGGAATGGATTCTGAGTGGCGACTGATGCTTCTTTTTGGTTTTAAATAGAACGGCGAACGTTAGAGCAAATATAGAGCATGCTACTAGCATGAGAAGAATTCCCAAGATGACAGCCACGATTACGATTGTAGAAGTCAGGTCTCTTGAGGTAGAATCATCAGATGGATTGACTATTGCACTAGTAGTGGGGAGTATGACCAAAGGTGTAGTTGTCTCTGGAATATTTATAATAAATACTGGATTAATTAGCTGGAACGTGAGTTATAATTATAAGTATAGAATACAAAAACAAAAAAAAATTTAAATTCGAGTTACCCAAAATTTATCATCTTAGGTGATTTAAATATCTACCTAAATACATTTATCTGTATGATATTACTATGAAATTATCCACTGAAATATTACTGCACAAATTCTTTCACAATAGTGGTAATAATGAAGGCAAAAATAATATCAATTATCATTAGCACTTTTTAGGACTACTGTTTAAAAGTTTACTTTCAGTAAAGCATTTATGTGACACTCTCAGTACCCTACAACATTCAGTTTTTGAAAACTTATAGTGGCATATTAAAAATATTACCTGATTGGAAGAAATACTTTATTGAATTCACTTCAGCATGAGGAGTAATTGTAATCGTTAGCTCTCTATGTTCAACAGTGCTGTTCAATCGAATGCTGCTTTCTTGTCTTGATGAAGCGAATGAATCGACACTCACTGTGCCCAATTCTTCAAAACTTCCATTTACAGTGATCTGGTTTACACCACTGCTAAAGTAGCAGTTCAATACACAGGTAGATTTATCCACTTTGAATGAACTAATTTGTGAGCAATTCCTCCTCTGGTCATATGGAATGCAGCCTTCATCTTGTTTTCCATCACAGCCACTAGACAGAATGGCATACTGAAGAGGAACTGGAATAAGAAACACATATAACATTCACATCCTTTATAGACTGTTAAAGCCAGAAACTCACCTGCAGTTTGAGCATTATTGTAGGCTATAGTTCCAAATAATAATAAAAGAAGAATCATAGTAGAGTACTTCATGAGGATTATTTATAAAGTGACCTTTAACAAGTTCAAATTCACTCTGCAGATTATACAGGTGTTACTCAACTGTGTAATCTCCTGGCCCTTCGTTGTTGTGGCCACATCCTGCTATTGGTGGTCAGTGTTTTGGTGCACTATCTGCCCATGCTCAGATTATTACTTTCAGTATTGGTAGTTTGGCACATGTTAAATTTGTAAATGGTGGGCGGGGAGGATGCTACTACCCCGGTGTGACAAATACAGATGGGAGAGTAAACATGAGCTGATTACTGCACCTGGGTAAAATTAGATTCTAACCCCCTTTCTCCTTCACCCTCTATTAAAAAACAACAACAACAACTAGACAATAACAATAAACAATAATAAAGAATAGCATGAAAGTGAGATGTACATTATTGTTGCTGTATTTATAATGGTTAACAGGTTTTTTTCAGTGTTAAAGCAAAATTTCACCGTTGCAATTTTGAATATGCTCATCATGCCACATCTTCTCTAAGTACTTGGGTAATAGCTATATGCATTTTCATACTTTCTCTGAAATGCATGCAAACTGAATAGGAGCATGTAAATGACTTATGAGGTAGCCTGTGCAAAAGCAGGTAGGCCCAGCAAGTAGAATTAATAGCAAGATCCTGTGTTTTTTCGTTGTATCTGACTTTAACACATGTAATTGTGTAAATAATACATCCGGAGTTGATTGAGCTAGTATAAGTAATGTTTAATGATGTGGTGGTTATTAGAATTCTAATGATAATAGCACTCCAGTGAAGAGAATATTTAAGACCATCTCATGATTAGCCCGCCCTCATTTCATCAAAATATGCACAAATGTATGGACTAACTCACATGTGCATACTATCTGTATACAAGATGAGGCATATGGAGGGGAGCATTGTTTCCAAGAACGCACCAATAGGATCCTTCTGACTTCATTTTCATCTTTATCCACAATTTATTAAACATTCTGAACTGGTCAACAGCAGGTGGTGGAAAGGGTTAGTCCAGTCCTGTGTACGATAACTGATTGCAGGCATAAAACAAAAATGGATTTAGAAAACATATCCACAGATTCCATAGAATACCTCCTCTCTATTTGGGCTTTCAGTTTGGTAGTTATGCGTATTGGAGTATCTATACAGCCTATTGAATCTATTCTCAGTGTTTCTTTAGGAAGCTCTTTACTAAAAACAAATGTTCCACTTTCATTCTATTAAATTTAAACATTCGCGTTTATCTTGTTATTCTATAAATGGGATTTCCAAATGTATCAAACTTCAGTCCATGTTGACAGAGACATCATTCGTGCTTCCTCTAGTTCCTATATGGCCTGTTCTATCCTCTATGTTGTTTTAAATTCAGCATAACACTTTGTGCCATCTTCTGACGTCATGCTTCACCTGGTACTGTGGTTAAATAAAAACAACGGCTGCACAATGATCACTGTCAACAACTCCAACCAAATTCCCGGCTTCAGATTAAACTTGGTCAAGTTTCATAGATGTTTAAAATATAAAACATTAATCTACACAATTTCTAGTGATAATCTTTAGTTAATGAAAACTTTCATAGATTACAGCTATGTAATCAATATTAAAGTATAGTCCCATAAGGGATTAATACATTTGATATTGTGTCTGACCTAATTATAGTAACATTGCCTTAGCTAATGCCACTCAGATCTCTACCCCTCCTTTTCTAGAGTTACTTAGTGAGCTCCATTGAGTCATCTTCTCTGGAAGCTTGTTGGTAAGTCTATCAACAGCCAGAGAGCAGAGTGTGTTTACAATAATTCAAACCATGTGTGTGTGAGGTAATCAAGTCGTGTTGATTTCAATTTTGGCATTGAATTTGTTTTCCTAGAGATTCCCAGTAATCTTACATCATACAAGTTATTGTAAATTATGTACAAGGATGATGCAGGTGGTGTATGGAAGGTTGGGACAAAGATAACATGGTGGAAGGGGGCAATTGAAGAAGTGGTAGACAATGACGGACATAGAATGGAGAATGGTGGGTTGGGGGGGGGGGGCACAGGGACCTACACTCTATGATTTACAGCAAGATGTCCTCGCATTTCTAGTAGGCTACATCTTTACTACATGTATATATATATATATGTATTGCTTTCAGCTGAAAATTATCTATCCAAGATGTTGAAAAAACAAAACAAAAAAAAGTTGCTAGAGGCTGAATTGGATTTGCTGAAACTGAAAACTCTTTTGTGTTTGTGAATCAGAGAAGAAATAAGAATGACTGCTACTGTTATGGAAAACTCAAGCAAATGTCAGCTCAATGTAGTTGATGTTTTTATGGATGTGTTGTATGATTAAGCTCAAATGTCACAGCTCCATACCCTTCCACCCTCCCCCCACCCAATTCCATCATCTTCCTATGCCCAGTGTGCTCCCCTGAACTTGAGAGAAAGTCTATGTTCCAATTTTTGGTGACTATAAAGTTAACAAACTTAATTATGATATGTTCAAGAAAAAAATGAATGTCTTCTAATTTTCATATATTTTTAATTAAATTTTGTGCGCAAATCCTGGAATCCAAACAGGAAGTAAGTGTAATTATGAATTCTAGTTAAAAGTAGATGTAGCCCTAATTATAATGACAACCTGTTTAATTACCAGAACAAATCTTAATATACACTATATTCAAAATTCATTCAAAATTCATCACGAGAATATTATTTATGACAGATCAATTCTTATTATCAAGTTTTCTACAACAATGCAAGAATATGAGAGAATACACTGGCTGCTGTATGTTTTCATAAATGGCTGACTAAGAAGTATCTATAATAAAGTTTTTGTTAACCGTTAATGTCAGTTTTTATAGCTTAACTTTGAATGTCAGTCACTAGTAAGTGATATAGAAGATTTGGACTTGATGTTGTCCAGACAAGAAGGGTTATCGTAGACACTTTCAACAAACATGACTTCTTCTGTAGTAGGATGTGGGTCTTCTACATCGCTGCCGTTACTTTGGGTTTCTCTCCCTATGGTTGGGTCATTTTCTTGCTCAAGGACTGAGGTAGCTTCATATTGTCTAATTGGTAGGGAGGATGCAATGCTAGAAGATTCAGAAGAATGATGGCTTTGTGCCATTGAACGGTGTTCTGCATCAACTATTCTAATTTCATTATTCGAACAGGGAGTGTTCTCCAAAATGGCGGTGTTGTTATTACTTGTCTGAGTGCCACAACTTTCAGAGTCTTCATCCAGTTCATATATGCTCCCATGGGCAGTGTTCACTTGCTCGTTCTTATCAGCTTGAACTCCAGCAGTGGCTTCATAGAAGCAATTACTAACATCACCTTCATCTTGTACCCCACTGCTATCACTGAGGTCCAATTCCAGTTCTCTGCTACCGTGCACTTGTGTATGATGCGAAGCTGCTTGTGTTAACTGCGCATTTATGTTCTGTGTTGATCCAGCAACACTGCACTCCATTGTGTTCAGTCTCTCCGTAGACCCCAGGCTTCCGTGAGCTAGCGAAGCTTGCCTGAGTTGGGCCAATCGAAGCATGTTCACTTCTTTCTGCTTGAACGCTTTCTTTGCTTCAGAGACAGTCTCGTATTGAGGAGGCTCACCATACTCACTGCCGCACATAGACCCAGCATACAAAGGATTCATGCCTTCCTCATTGTCCATCTGCTCCATTTCAACTTTCCTTCTCCACTCGTCGATGGATATCAGGCCAGAATCAGTGGGAGGGGGTACCTGTGGTGTGTTGGCCATTGCAAGGAGCTCGAAACTTCCATTGCAAATATCATTTGGTCGACTGTTGACAGAGTCAGTCATCTGCCCATGGTACTGGTCCAGAGGTGGTATCTGGTAGTTGCTGGAAACAGGAAGGTCTGGAATAGGTCTGCTCTGGTTTGGAGACCAAGAGACTGACTTCTTGTTTCTTCTGTTAAATACTAACACTATGGCCAACACACAAATGGATGCAGAAAGAAGGAGAAGGAGAATGCCAATGGTGGCTCCAACTCCAGCTAGGACTGTGCTAATTGAAACACCAGAGCTCTTTGTTGGCGCCATGGTTGTAGATGACTGTTTAGAAGTTTCTTGTGAGGTCGAAGAGCGATCATTAGTGGGTGAAGAATGACTAATAGGGGGATCACAATTTTTTTCTGGTTCACTTGAGGAAATTGCCGTAACTGTGATGGAAACAAAATTATAGAGATAGGAATGCTTACTCAACTGGAGTAGATAATGTGGATTAGGGATGATGATTATGTTACGTGAACATCACAACAGATATTTGGCTACTGCTACTATAATATCTAAAATTGTAATATGTTGAGTGGAATGCTTGGCATATTGCTTGTGGTCATCTATATAAACTGAAGAATCAATAAAATAGACAGATATGTTGTAATATCCAATACTTAAAACTATACCTCAGTGTGGGTGTGTGCATGAGTGTGTGTGCATGTGTGCCATCTTCAGCAAGCAATTGCCAGAATATACTTCTTATCCTCACCAATGAAGTTTTGTTGTTTTGTTGATTCTGAGATTAATTTACAAATTAAACAGTACTAACAATAAGATTATCCTCCATTCAAGAATGAGTAGTATCGCAGTTAAATCTGGAATGTCCTTACTTCCATGATAATTCTGGTGTGTGCACATGTATTTAGGCTGATCTATGAAGGTAAAAGTTTAGCAGCATAGTTGTGTGGATGTAGAGGAGGAGGAGATGAAGAGCTTCACTGTGGATTGCTTTTAAAAAAAATTAACTACAATATTATACTTAGATATAAATTCTCTCTCTTTCACGGGCTTTCTTTAAACAATACACACTTAAAAAACATGTTTGGCTGTCACTGGGAATCCAACCTAGGATCGCTTGTTTAATGCATCTCTAATTTTTGATTCCCAGTGATAGCCAAACAGTTGTTAATTTGTATTGTTAAAGAAAACAGCCTGTGAAGGAGAGAAATTACATCAGATGAGTAAAAGATAGTTGAATTTTTTTTGTGAATATACTATATTTGCACACACACACACACACACACACACACACACACACACACTCTATAATTCATGTACTAACTTAAAATGGCCAAAACATTAAATGAATATACTGGTTAGCTATGTGTTTTGATAAAAATATTTTGTGCACATTTTGATTAAATAACTACAATACTTGATCTTACATCCTAATTGATTAATTGGTCAATGGATGATGTATGAAAAGAAGTCTAACTCAACGGACAGTACGGATCCTGTTATTCCAAGTAGCTATGCTCTGAATCTATTAAGTAGCTGCTATACAAAACTTCAATAAGGCCATGTAGGGAGCAATTCATACTCGTAGACTATTATTAGTGTGTGGTAGATAAATTCAGATGAGGGGATGGCAGGATGTTAATATTATATGTATAATGGAGGTAAACTACTGAATACACATATTGTCCTGAAAGTAGCCATGATTGACTGCATGGTTCTACAATTATTTATATAATAATACTATAATCTGTACAATAATATATAAACTGTGTATTGAATTATAGTACAATAATAATGGAAAATGTTATTTTTAACAGGCAAAAGTCAATAGTGTAGAATTCCTTTGCTAACTTTAATGCACTTACAGAATAAACTCACCGCAATCAAAGAACTGTATGGCTTGTATTTCTAATGAAGTGCTCCCAATCCAAGCTATGCTCATGTTCACCATTGACACTGTCAAGTTATTCCTCAGGACAATATATGAGACTCTCCTCATTTCAGTAGTTTGTGAGGTGACTTGTTCAGACATAAAAGTAAAGTATTTTATGGTGACTTGAGGCATTACATTGGCTTCTGGAGATAGTGCATAAGTAATTTGGATTTGTGCGAGTCTGAGGCTATTGAATAAAAATAGTAGACAGGCATTTCCACTGAATTTTAATTGAGGAAAACTGTTACAATTGGCAAGAGTTCCATCCATGAAGCAGTTACTATCAGAGCCTTGTAAAGCATCACTCGGAACTATCACTGATGTTGGAGATATTTGGTAGGATTCTGTCATTCAGAAAGTTAAAAATAATTAAGTTGACTATAAAATTAAACAGCAACAACACTCAGTTCATGTTAATTGAACTAGTTTCTTATAGCTGGTTAGAATATCAACAAATTAAATTCAAAGGAGATATTTACAGGCAACACTTTATCCTATTTCATTTTCTATCTATTTTTCTAGTATTATTATTATACTTCATTTGAATGCATCAGTAATGATTTCGCAAAAATATAATACTCTATTTTTTTCTTCCAAAATGTGGAGCACAGGCTGTACTGGAGCCGCCCAGTGCTTAACCTTAGTCATGACTAGCTAAGTTGACTTGTAATGGTTAGTTTCAAATTCATATGCACTCAAGCTTTGAGTGGCCTTCTAGAGATGAGTACGGACCCATTGTATGAGAATAGCACAGGTGTGTGTGTGTCAGGGTGTGTGTGTCAGGGTGTGTGTGTGTAAGGGTGTGTGTGTCAGGGTGTGTGTGTGTCAGTTGTATGTGTGCAAAAGTGTGTGTGTCAGGGTGTGTGTGTAAGGGTGTGTGTGTCAGTTGTAGGTGTGTCAGGGTGTGTGTGTCAGGGGTGTGTGTGTAAGGGTGTGTGTGTCAGTTGTAGGTGTGTCAGGGTGTGTGTGTCAGGGGTGTGTGTGTAAGGGTGTGTGTGTGTCAGGGTGTGTGTGTCAGGGTGTGTGTGTCAGGGTGTGTGTCAGGATGTGTGTGTCAGTTGTATGTGTGCCAGGGTGTGCGTGTCAGCGGTGTGAGTCAGGGTGTGTGTGTCAGGGTGTGTGTGTGTCGGGGTATGAATACATGTTACACTAAAAATAAGCTAATAGATAAGTATAAGTGAGTTATACTGAGACAACAAGTGTTATCTAATCATCTACAAATTATATATATATTTTTTTTTATTTAGTCTTTGGAAAAATAGGAGTAGTCATGCAGTGTAAGAAAAATACAAATTGTTGGAATAACAATTGAATTATTTCGCTATAAGTCGTTATCAAAACTTGAATTAAAGTTTTCCACATTAACTCAATGAATCTGACAACAGATAAAGTGAATGGTATTGTTGTTACAGAGAATCTTCATAACAAAAGAGTAGAGCAAACTTTCAGGTCATGTGATGAAACATCATGACTTGGACATCGCCATGCAAAACAGCAAATTGTGAATCCTTGACCGGTATTGCTGAGTCAGCTATGATCATGAGTATCATTTACTTTGAGCCCTGCTTAACCTAATAGCTCCATAATCAGCCGAGCTATATGATGACTAAGGCCATTTCACTTCCCTCAGCTTCATCTCAACACTTAACTCATTATACTTGCTAATGGGGAATAATTAATTTACTAGAGTTAAGTATTTCTCTCCAATAAGACTATCATATGGCACTATTATGGTAATAAAACAAAACAAATTTATAAGTCGAATACCAGAAATTAGAATTATTGTACTGGTTATAATTAACTACACCACATTGGCTGTGCTAAGGATTAGTTCCATAAGATTATCAAATAACATATACTTATCTAACCTTGACAATTTATGCTTGCTAAGGAGACCACCAAAAGGACTGCACTTGGCCTCATCTTCGCTTCTTTCTCTCTACTATACTCTAGTCAACAACTAGCTGGCTGCTTCAGGCTCCTGGACTGCTTACATTAATTTACAATGATTGCTTTGGTATTACCATTTGGAGTTATGAAGAACGATAGCAAAACAGTTGTTGTTTACATCAACTATCTTTACTTTCACAATGATGACTGGCTGAGGAGTCATGGATATGCACATTGGTATTCCTACACTAGCACACACATGAACCCCACAGCATATCCTGACATGCATACACAAACATGTGTTTGCATTCACCTGGGAGTCCAGTCTGGTAAACACAAACTCCAATACACACACACAAATGCCAAATTCTCTTGCAGCTGCTAGTGGTTGTGCTCACCTGGCAGAGCCAGGATGCCTGTGCATTAAGCAGCCACAGTGAGCCATGCAAGTAAAGCTCCTGGAGCCGGGCTAGCAACTCGCAGGAGAACAGGCCTTTCCTCACAGCAAGTGGTGTGGGAACCTGAAGGACCATTGCTGTTTCATTAGAAAAGGCCTTGAAATTGCACCCCAGTAAATGCCAGGTACCCAATCACAGCTGGGTAGACTGGGTAGGAGGCAGATGGAAAACAAGATGGAAAAGTTGCCTGAGTTGGACCTTAACTCAGGACCTGCTATACAAGTGTTAAGATGACGGCCTAAAGTATACAGCTAAGAGAGATTTAGGCAGCAGTAAGTGATCTATATCACTTCTGTTTCAACATTTTTATTTGCAAGCTACCAAAACTACTTAGCAGTTAAATACATGCATACATATACATTATGTAGATATGTGTATGGATCAGGGCCTGAAATAGCACTTGATAAGGAATCACATAAGCATTGTTGTTTACTCCAATTTATCCCACAATTTGTCTTAAAATCTTATGGTTTGGTTGTGCTCAAAAATGTTTTCATAGCTAAGTAAATGAAGAATATGTATATAGAAGTAGGTAGAGGGAATTCAATTCATTATATGTAGCTATGTATTTATTCCAAGCTGGATATCTTCACATTCACTCTGTATAGTGCAAGCTCATTACCTTGTCGCTATAGTAACCAGCATAAGTTCACCTGTTTTGTTTTTACAGTTACCGTCCTCTCGTGAAGCTTACTCTACAGGGTTAGAACCTGCTAAAATGTCAGCTGGGAGTATGGGGAGTCCCTACAGCCAACTTTACACCAAATAGCGATTTATTCCACCCTTAGATATCTTCACTACTATAGTTTGTAAGGACCTTACTCATATTGTATAAAGTTGGCTGTAGGGGTTCCCCAAACCCCCAGCTGTTATTTTAACAGGCTAAAATAACAGGTAGGCTAAACTGGAGGAAAGTAGCTGTAATAAACCTGGAAAAGTGGTTAACTTGGCCGGATACTATAACTATAAGGGTAATACAGCGTCAAATAACAAGCGTGAAATATCGTGAGTTATTTTGGGTCGTCATATACCTAAAAATATTATTGTGAAGATATCTAGGGTGGAATAAATAGTACTTAGGACATGAGTCAGAGTGTGATATAGCAAAATAGGTGAGTGAAATATCTTGTCATACCAACTCTGCCAAGTGAAGTGTATAATAAGTGGTATATTCTGTGCTAGATATCTTCACTACAGTAAATTGTACTAGGACTGGCGCAACACTCGCCAGAGTGATATGGCAAAATATTTCACTCTCAGGCTGTATTTTCACTTGCTTCTGGCTTTGTGAAAATAAATTAGCCTGCTTGTGAAATATTATGCCATATCACACTCTGACTCATGTAATAAGTTCTATATATTATTATATAGATAATTAAAATGACTAGAAAAGACTCAACAAGAAAATACTCGACAATAAAAACATTATGCATATAAAATTTCATACATACAGAATAGAATCATTACATCAAAGAGTCTGTGAGTGATTATTTATCTTCCATCACCAAAATAGTCCTCTCAGAACTCATCTTTGATTATTTTGTGTAGGGATTTTCAGACTGTTCATACAATGAAGCTGCCCACAATATGTGGAAATGGAGAGCTCAAGAAAGTATACAGTATTCTGCTGGGGAATACTAGTTACCACTGTACCCCCCAATTATTGCTTTCAAACGGCATTAAATAGACAATATAGTTAAAGATCTAAACATTCCTATGGGTGGTGTTTTTTTTTTGTTTACTGTGTCTAGTACTCTTGCAATCATGTGAATCACTTCTCATGTCCACAGCTAATAGAGTTTATAAAACCAAAGGGAGGCCAATTAGATAACAATTGTGACATTCAATATAATATAATGTGTACTGTATGTATACTGATATTATGTGGATTGAAGGTATCAGTGCAGGAAAACGGATCAGCAAAATTACTCCGGTAGTCCATTCTGCAGCCTCACCATGTGATATATTGGTCTTAGCTTGTTGCTTATTCCAACCACACTATAGCGTGAATATATATATTATAATATATATACAGACCAATCTCCTTGCTGACTGAATGTGATAACCTATATGAGTTATTATTGTATTATTGATATACCAGCATAACAGGATCATTACAACACTGTGGTTCAGGTAAGGTGTGTCTAAATGTTGAATGAGATGTTTATTGAAACATATTTTTTCCAAATTTCTTGAGCCATGTCTTTCAAAATGATGGGTGTTACCTCAAGTTAGATGCTGTATTTATTGATGCCCAAGTTAGCTCTTGTCACCAACACTACATCGGGATTTCCCCCTAATTTGATAATTCAAACTCAAGGGTTTTCCTATGTAATTACACAACATGATTATTAAGCAAAATTCATCACATCCCATACTTTCCAAATGAGGGGCGGACGCCAAAACATTTACACACTAGATTGTGTCAGTACACATTTGTTCAATTCTAAAGAAATGGGCGCTTGACACTCAGCATGGTATTCCATGACTGTTTCCAATCTAACGTCTGCTTTTGTATATTAGTCCTTGCTCTCGTCTAATTGCACGTTCATGTCTTGTCATATTATTTTGTAGCTTATTATTTAAGTCTATCTAATAATGTCATAAAATGGTTTAATCGTAACTTCATGGTAGTACAAGCAATATTATATATTTTGAAGAACTGATTTAATACCTTTATGGTACACTAGATGTTAGTACACTAGATGTTAGTACATCATTACAAATTGTTTGTAGGTCCATAATCTTTCCTTCATTAAAACTGGCAACCATTTTTGCAGTGCATTTATATCCTTCATTAGTCCGTTAATAATAGAATCCTTTATCTTTAAAACTTCATTGGAAGCAGTTTGTTCTTTCTTTACTATTTCTTTCAGGTTCCTTTTATCTTTAGAGACCTTGATGCAATGGAGTATAATTAGATATTAAAATTCTATTTGATTAGCTTGCTTCAGCAATTGCCCTGTCAGTTAACAATCTCTTTCCCAAAACTCTAGGTTTGTCTATTACAGCTCTTTCTCCCTTTCCAAAAGTTGAATTTGAGATCACAATTTACAGTACTGAGTGAGTGAAATAGTCACACTAGTTCAGTCCCCTTTTATCCGTAAAAAGGTTTGCTACAGAAAGGGTTTTAAGTGTGATTTCTGACATGAGCAGCTTCAGGGCTTACAAACTACTACTTAACTGATTATTTTGTGTGAAAAGTAACCATTTTCTAGCTTATAAAACTGATGATTTTCTATCACTGGCCAAGGCAACCAATTTTTTTTAGATCGTGAGATAATGAATAATGTCAAGTAACTGGCCATGTTGATATTAGCTGGGAGACTAAGAGTTAAATCTAATAATATAGTATTTAAGTTAAATCCAATGGATGTAATCCTACTATTCTTAGTCATAGATTTTATACAATTTAGAGTTATACTACATAAATGTATAAAAACAAAACAAAACATTTACACTATATCTACTGGTTAAAAGTTACCGTTATATACTATTAAAATAATGGCATTACAATAATATGTTTTTATGAAATTTTGTTTTAAACTGAATGATTTATTATTGTAATTATTTAAATTTCAATATAAAGAGTAATGCCATTGTCTGTCATCACCAGCAAGATTCAACTTCCTGTGTGATGATTAAATGAAATCAGTTAGCATTAAAATATAGTATAATTGAACCCACTTTTCTATTCACGGGATTTTTATGAAGACTATAATGTTGTCTGTGATTAAAGTTTTTCTACTTGTGTATATAAATGTTGTAGTGGGTAGTCAAATTGAAAAAAGTAGCAACTTTCCTTTATCAAGCAATACTTATGATGACAAAGCAAAATGTGGAACAAACACTAACTCATCATGTCCTCAGTGGTCCTTTTGTGGATCCAATGGAATTTGTCAATGTCCGGATATTCCCTACGCAGCTTTAAAGTGTGACATACATGGCCAGATAACAGGAATTCTGACATGTAACTGCATCACTTATGACGAAGATCGCGATCGATTGGAGATTGGAATGTGCTATTATGGCTGCCATGGCAATAAATCTACTATGTATCCTTACCAAAGACTTCCTTCCAATATGTCTGATTGGAATGAGTTTGTTTGTGGGAAGTACAATAGGAGAGGTACTCTGTGTGGGCAGTGTAAAGAGGGTTACTACACTAGTGTGTATTCGTATGACCTCAAATGTGTTAAGTGTCCAGATGGAACTTCTAACTGGTGGAAATTTATCCTCATAGCATTTGTCCCTCTCACTCTCTTCTACATTGTAATTTTTGTGTTCAGAATAAATGTTCATTCTACCTACCTGCAAGGCTATGTTCTATTCTGTCAAGCTTCTACTATTATTCCTATAGCTCGTCATTTGGTCTTTAAATTAGAAGAAAGTCGACCATTTATACAGAACATTGTTTATTCACTGGGCACAATTCTCAGTGTTTGGAACTTGGATTTCTTTCGTTTTTTCAATCACGGCATCTGTTTCAAAATGAAACCTCTTGTTGCTGTGTCTTTAGATTTGTTGGTTGCTGTGTATCCTCTAAGTTTAATAGCTATAAGCTATGCTTTGATTTATTCTTATGACCATCTATTTTTGAAGAAATGGAAACCATTAAAAATAATTTTCAGAATACTTAATAACTCTAGAAAAATAAGAAATTCACTAGTGGATGCTTTTTCAACATTTTTTTTCCTATTAGGTATGAAGTGCATGAACGTGTGTATTGATTTCCTCTTACCTGTTAAAGTTTATCAAGTAAGAGGTCTAGAGCATAATATTATCTCTGAATATCGACTCTATTTTGATGCCAGCATTTCTTATTTTAGTCGGGATCATCTCCCTTATGGCATCTCAGCTGTCATAGTAATCATGCTAGTCGGAATAATACCCACTCTGCTCTTCTTTCTTTATCCACTTTGTTTATTTCAGAAAATTATTTTACGCATACTGCCTGAATCTTTCATCATTTATTTGCACACCTTTGTGGATACAATTCAATGTAGTTGTAAAAATGGGACAGAAAAAGGCACTGTTGATTTGAGATGGTTTTCTGGAGTGATATTTGGCGCTAGAATCTTTTTTATGATAGTATTTGGATTGACTTTGAACACATCCTTTTATATAGCCATAGTGACGATTCTCTCCTTATTTGTTGTAGCATTTATTATTGCAGAGCCTTTCAAAGATTACTTCAGTCATCTCTCGGGACAGTTTGTGATATTTGTTTTGCTGATTGCAGTCATTTGTGTTGTGTGTACAATCAGCTCCATGGATATATAAACTACCACCATGCCTTTTACAACAGCCTTACTCATATTGTTTTCATGGGCGATTTCCCTCTGCTGTATCCTATGTCTGATTGGCTATTGGATAATTTCCACAAACAAATGTACTTGCTTGAAATTTGCCAACTGTTACAATCTATAATGAAGATGAAAGTAAATCATACTCAATTCAGATTATGTTATGTCATTGTATTTACGTATTGATAGTTAATTATTTAAATAGCTGGTTGTAAACACTACACGTATTATGTCACATCATAATGCCACTCCTTGAATGTGTTATGAAATCTTACTCTTCATTTAAGAAATATCAAGCAGTCAGACAATTGAATGGTAACTTTTGGCATTATTTTTGCACAGAACAACTGTCAATACACCTAATACAAGTCTGTACATTATCATAATATCATGGTAAGGGCTAAGTGTCTAGCAATGCTTTCAAATAAAAGTACTACAAGCATATAGGGCACAATATAACATCAATATTAATACAAGGTTCTTTTAAATTTCATTGAGTCCCAAGGCCGAGACTTATAACTGAAAGTATTGATACTTACTGGTTAGTTCTGATATTTTCTATTGAAACTTGTTATGAAAACTTTATATTTTGCTTGACATAACTAAAAAAACATGCACACACAATCAGCTAAGGGTAACTTATAAACTATACATAAATTATTTAAGGATTGCTGTTGATGTAAAGAAGAAGAATAATTAAAAGAATGCAATAAACTTATTACAGCATAAGTTGAATGATTGAAATCTGCTTATCTATTTCAGGTCCTAACAATAGAAAACTTAGTGAATGTGGATATCATTCCAAATGTCAATTATTATATATTTAAGAAATAACTTAAAAGTATGGTATTTCATTTGCTGCTGTATTAACAGTTTTAATATCAATTGCTCGCCCTTTATTGAAATAAATTCAAACTTTAAATCTGATAGAGGTACCTAATTATTATGTTCTTACATAAAGCATCACTTACTCCAGAAACAACCACAAATTTTCTCTCAGAGAGTACACATTATTGCACAGCAAATTGTCTGAACTAGTTTGATTGGCCATTGTCACTGATTTATGCAACAAATAATTAAGCAGATAGTGCGAGTATACTTGCAAGTATATATTTTATTATTTAAAATTATATAATTTATGCACTTTCATATTTTATTAAGAAATTTTTTATCTATGAAAGTAAATAAATTATAATAAAGCATTTAATACATTCCTACGTAATATAATTATTGTAACTGTTAATGTAATGAGCTAATCCATAATGAAACATTCTTTTCAATAAAAGCTTTAAAAAATTATTAACTTATAATATCATTTCATATTGGTTATTTATACATAAGTAGATTATGACAATAGTCTAGTTCAAAATAGCTCTAATACTGATTTTGTATCACTGCATACAGCTATAAAATAATAATTATGTACTCTTCTAAGATTATAATAGAAAATCAACAGCAACAGGATCATGGGAAAATACAGTTAAGTGGACAGTTTGAAAACCGTGTAGCCACCTCACTTATTAATGTTCAATTCACTGGTAACAAGTGTAGCTCTGGAGTAAAATAAATACATTACCATTCCATTACATATATACTTGCTTTGTCCATGACATTCGTATGTTCCTGCATTATACTCATTAGCATTACGGATTATTAAGAATTTTTTTAAGCAAGGTATTATTTGGTAAAGGTCCTTCACTGAAATTTCATTTAGCCAGTCCATGACTTAAACAGTGAAATTGAAAATTCATTCTACTTTGAAGAATTATTTTTTTAATAGGAACTATTTTTGTGTTGTATTGACATAATAATGTGGTGGCAAGTGAAGTAAGTAATTATACCTAGCATAATTATGTGGGATAGAGGAAGAATTGATGAACATTTGTAGGCAACTTCTTGGTTGATACACTATCTTGCCTCAGGGCAGCCTAAAATACTTTTTATTTTTTAAACTTTTATTCACAATGCATAGGGATTATAATAAAGACCTACCAGCTATTCAGTGCTCAGCAATAGTAATATCTATAATTATAATGTTTTTGTATGGCTCATTTGGCAAATTTAAAAGGGATAGTTGCAATTGTCATCACTAAGACTGAAACATTATTACTGTATCAGCTAGATATTTGGGTAGTGTTTAGCA
>WLWI01001141.1_pt1 | contig 23231 bp, 13 predicted proteins | sample 6701501 | NCBI WGS metagenome assembly WLWI01 (sample SAMN12718690, study PRJNA515312) | sponge metagenome | isolation source: marine sponge | host: Mycale hentscheli | place: New Zealand: South Island, Marlborough, Capsize Point | collected 2014-11-01 | reverse complement strand
CTAAGGGGACGCAATAACACTTGTTAGAATGCCCAAGGGGACGCAATATGGGAAAATATTGGGGTAGTTTCATTTGTATTAATCTCTATGGGAGTACTTGAGTTCAGTACATGATAAATATATATATATATATATATATATATATTATATTAATAGTACAGCTCGTAAGTTGCCCATTAAAAAATGAATGGGAAAAATCGCTGTTCAATTGAAATCGCATAGGGAAAGTGAAATAGCGCGTAACTAATTGAAATACCACGGTAACTAAGTGGAAACTAAGTGAAATACCTCAGTAGCTAAGTGAAATAGTACGGATAAGTGCGCATGCGTGCAGCATTAACCTTGGAAGCGTACAGTTCGAGTAGTTTCTAGTTGGAGACAACGTTATTCTCTACCACAGAACCTCTACCCGTATTAGACGGAATGTTTTACAACAGATTAGAAGGGGTCGTACGTTGAAAAGAAAGTTCCAGCAGAAGCTTATCCTGAAATAAGGAGATAGTGAGTGAACAATACAGTGTAGCTATAATTGCAAAATATTTTTTTTAAACTGGCCTACAATTAGCGAGTGATAGCAAACACTCGGCTTCGCCTTGTGCTATTTCAATTGCATTACTCATGCTATTGATCCCGAATAGCACGGTTACCCGTGCTATTACCCATACATTTATATTACTTATGTTTGTCAAAAAATTTAGGTTATTTTCATGTGTTGCTGGTTCCATAATAATCCGGCAAAAATGTAGGGTTTTTTTTTTTTTTACTAACCTTGCAATGAGGTGTGTAGTTTTTTTTTGTTATAGTTTTTATTTCTCAATTCATTCAGGTAACAGTCGACTTGATAATACATACTGGCCCTTTGTCAGCATTGTGGAATTTGAAGTATATGTGTGTGGTTCTCACTTTTAGTTAACAGTTACTGATACTTTGTCACTAGGCTATAATTATTGCTCATAATATAAAAAATTATCGTGAAAAATTACTTTTTTGTCTGCTTGTTATTGACATTTCTATCGTTATTTGCACCTCGGCATGCAAAATTATGAATAAAGTGCTGATTATGAGGTCCTGGTGCTGCAAGAATCATAATTTACCATTGATATAGCTGTTAGGTGTCTTTTTGAGATTAAATACAGGCAATACCCAAGGTATTCTTGTTCATCATGAGTGTGTTAACAAATATTGCCACAAGAGAACTATACAGAAAGCTATTTGTGAAAGAACTTTAAGTTAAAGTTCTAAAGACTTAACAATTTAACCAAGAATAGTAAGAATATCAGAACAGACTGATTTTTCATTTCTCGAACGTTGCCTTTTTTGTGGTATGAAGTGTGAATTTACAAAGGACTACAAACATTTTTGTGATGGCATCCTGCAAATAATGAAGTACTTATTGCCAACTACTTGCCTAAGCTTAATTCCTTTCTTATATGTCTAGAAACAGTATAGGAGAAAGAAGTAACAAATAATCAATGAGTAGATTACCTATCTAAAGTACTTTCTGGCCAACCAGCACAGGTCTTCACACATTCTATCCCAGAATAAGTGAAAAAAATCGTACAAGCAACCGAAAATGCTTTATTAGCAGCAATGGGTTAAGTCATGAACACTATGTTCACCAGTTTTGGGACTGCTTTACACATTTCAATTCTTCTCCGGAAAAAGTAGTACAAAAGTCTACAGCTATTCTTACACGGCTGTGAACAGGGTTAGACTTGGCTCAATTTAGATGGAAGATGCTCTAGCTTCACATTCTCAACTGCTATGCTTCAGAATGGTTTGCCTATGTCAATCAATTCGATATGTTCAGAAATTATGAAGAAGCACACAGAAAAGCTATTAAGTTCAAGCCCAGGAAGCAAACTAAGTTGGAGTACAACAATGATCAAAAGACAATAACGATCACAACCGCTACAACCATGAGGACTAGCGACTGAGAGTCGAATGAACAGAGGCTAACTCAGGGAATTGTCTGCTATAATTTCAACAAATCTGGACACAAATCATATGAGTGTCAAGAAAAGGGCCAAATAGGAACTCAAAACAGGAAGGAAAGAAATAATAGAGTAACTATACCACAATCTAGTCCATAGTAAGCAACAATATTTTACGAGGTATGGTTAATGGACAAGAAATGATGTGTGTGTGTAGATACAGGAACTGATGTCACTGTCATACAAATTGACTTGGTAGATGATAACCAATTGACTGGAGAATACAAAACTGTTGGTGGGTTTGATAATGCTCAAGGTAAACTTAGGCCAATGGCTAAAGTTGAAATTGAGATTGGTCACTTGAAGCTCACACAAACAGCAGCCGTCGTTCCAAATAATCCAACTGCAGCCGGAGTTCTGCTTAGTGTCAAGCTCAATAGTCCTGAATTAAAAGAATTTATCAACTTATCATCAGAAGCAGACAGTCAACCAGCAATAGTGATTATAACCAGAGCTCAAACATTAGAAGAACAAAAGAAAGAAATTGAGGACCAAATTGTAGAGAAAAATGATGCATTACAACCAAAGAAGCCAGAAGAAATTAGCACAGAATCAACAGAAAACTACGAGTTGACAAAGAAAACCTTGATGAAGCAGAATGATCTGCTGTTGGCGTGTCCAATTGCTATCCCAGGGGAAACAGATAGAGGAAAGCTAATAGAAGACACAAAAATCAGATATGACTTTAAAAGAGTGCGAAAAGGAAAGCAGATGAAGATAGAGATTGTTTTTATTGGGATGATAGAATTCTCAAGAAAACAGTATGCAACGATCTTGAAGAAACTTGCCAACAATTTGTAGTACTGGCAGGTTACAGACAACAATTATTGAAGCTTGCTCACGACCACATTAGCCATCTTTCAACCAAAAAATTAGAGCAGTGGTAAAAACAATAGTTGCTTGGCCTGATATTCACAAAGATAAGGTGAAGTTGTGTACTCGTTGTGAAATATGTCAGAAGGAAGCCAGAGCAAGAGCACCTAGAGCTCCTATGGAAGAAATTCCTGTTATGACAGTGCCTTATGAAAAGATTGCTATCAATTTGGCAGGACACTTTCAGTGATCTAATGCAGGTTACAAGTATCTTCTAGCTGTCATTGACTTAGCATCACGGTACCCAGAGGCACTACCACTGAAGATAGCTAGTGCAACAGAAGTAACAGAAGGATTGTTAGAAGTGTTTGCTCGCCATGGACTACCAAGGCAGGTACTCTCAGATCAAGGATCTAACCTGACAGGCAGAGTGATGACTGAGCTTTGTCAAAAACTAAAAATTGTCTGGTCAATACTTCACCTTACCATCCAGAATCACATGAGTGTGTGGAAAGCTTTCATGCCCATTCAGTAATTGGTTGGTAATCGTCAAGTAGAAAACCCAGGAAGCAAAAGTAAAATCACTCAAGTTTATAAGCTCCATGAAACCAAGGCACAGTTGAGATAATTTCTAGGCCTTGCAAAGGACTAAAGATGTTTTATAGAAAGATTTGTTGATTGTGTGAAGTTGCTTCGTGATGCTACAATGAAGGAGGCACTTCAGACGGTAGAGTGGACTGAGGAGACGTAAGTGTTTCGATCATTTAAGTACTGTGTTGTGCAAATCATGCATGTTGCATATACCTTATGCTGATGGTATTGGAAGTTGTTTAAGTGTTTGCAGGAATGAACAGGAACTACCAGTGGTATTTTATTCCCTCCCGCCAACTGAGAGCTGCAAAAATCAGATAGGCTCCAACAAAGCTGGAATGCCTTTAAGTATATCTAGATGTCACCAATTCACTATCCACAGAGCCTTGGAATATTTGAGATCAGCAACATTTACAACCAAGAGGTTGTGTAGGTTGGCATTAATTAAAGTTACAGGGACTAGATTTTACTATCAATTATAGGCCTTGAATAAGTAATGACAAGCTTGGAAGAGTTCATTGCCAGAGAATTCTGAAGGACGTCCGAAGACAGACGTGGAACTAAAAAGAGGGAGATGTTGGGCCTACAGAATTATACTTATGAACATACACATTAATTGTCATCGTAACTTATTGTTATTATCATTGACCATAAACTCACAAACTTTGAATTCATTGTCATTGTAGTTTATTTTGATTGGTTGTTACATCATTTGCCGAAGGCTGCGCTGGTTACCTAATATATAGGAGCCAGCATTGTCAAGTCATTGGATTTTGTGAATGTAACCTTGTATAGTGTATTCTTGCATTATAATAACAATTTAATACTTGTACATCTTTCCTGAACATTATCCCTGGTGGTGGCACTACCGATTGGGCTACGAGAGTAAGAGGAATTCAATCTTGTGGCCCAACAAGTGTTAAGCATTACAAAATACCTGACCTTCACACAGATATTGAACATTGTCACAATCAACTTCATGAGAACAGAAAAAGATGACATCAAAAGTACAAAAGCTATACATAATCTTCAGAAGAAGTTTTAGTGACAAGCACAGATGCTACTTTATCAAACTCATATGTTGTTTCTAGTCATCCTTAATTTGTCTGGCTATTATCAAAGCAATAATTACTGTAACTTACTAAGAGTTTGACAAGAAGAATGTTTAAATTCTGGAATTAACTGAAACTAAAAAGAAGAAACACATAGAGTATTAGTACTTTTTCACTGCTAATTCTGGAAGTTAATCTAGAAAGTCAAAAATTTTGCATCCACAATATGTGTTGGCTTTACAGCTGTGAAAATTACAATAATGGATTTCTACATTAACTCTTCTTAAATTACCTTGGAACTGTTTTGCTTTTTGTAGACTTTCAGTTGGCTTATCTGCTGAATTCTTCTTGAATTTTTACTTGATATAGTCCATTGCCAATAGGCCCCTTAAAGAATTCTACAAATTTTCCACCTTTTCTTTGTTTTTGAGCAATCAACGCTTCTGTTCAAACTTGTCACTTACATTTTGGAAAATTTGCTCTCTATTGACAAAAAATAGTTCAACTATTTTATCTACATTTTTGTTCATCATCACCACTGGTACACATCACTTCTGCAGCATCTTCACTGTTTCAACTTGACATATTTCTTTTCGTGCCAAAATAGATATAACATGTAGTAGTAGATTTTCATTGCTACTCTATTCCTGGTAATTCAATATTTTTAGCTTAGCTAGTAGCATTAAAATGTTGATATAATTCACAAAACGTTTCGGCTCGTAAGCCTTCTTCAGTTGTGAGGTGAGATGTATATATGTATATATACTCATCTCAAAACAACCTTCTTGGCTAATGGCTATCCTTTATCAGTTATCAATACAAACATCAAGAGGATCAAAAAGTATGAATTCCATCACAGAAAATGAATCAAGACTTGGTTTTACCATACATTAGTGAGAAAATTGAGTAAATTTGCCGTCTCCTGAACATCAAAGTAAATTTTCAGACTTCAACAACTCTTAGAAAATTACTTGTACATGTTAAAACAAGCAACACCAATGGAGAAAAAGAAAGTTGTTTACAGCATACCATGCATGGACTGCAATTCAGTGTATCTGGGTGAAACTGGCAGGAATCTAGAAAAAAGATTGGATGACAAAAATGGCATCTCAGTACATGCATGAAAAAAAAATCACATCGAGTAAACTGGAATGAATCAAGAGTTTTGAAAATGGTACCAAATTACTTCCATAGGAGCATTAATTGTATAGAGCACCAACACCATCTCAAATTTAGACAAAGGCTTCGAGCTCAACTCCACGTTGACAATTTTGTTTATTTTATTTTACTAGATAGCTATAACACGGAGAATGTTTTTGTTGAAGCCTGTTGTGATGCCAGGTATCCCATCAAAATTGTATTTATCTTTCCACCCCAGTCATCATGCTGGGGGTTACTCACTTTCGATAAATATCGACATATAGTGTGATTAAATCGCTCTCTAAGGCCACTAGTCTTATAACACAAGTAATAGTTAAAGCATGGGTTCGAGTGCACTGGTCGATTTAATGCATGGCAGCCCGAGGGCCGCAGGCAAGAGGGCTTCGTGCATTACCAGTGCACGAGATGCCCGTGCTTTAACTAATTTAGATCAAGTTGCGCAACCATCTTAATGCACACATAGCAACAATATGGCAACGTGATCTAATTTACCAAAGGGGAAAGGTTACATGTAGAATTTTCTTAGTTACACAGATGGCTCCACTTTCTTCAAATAAAATGCTGCAAATTCCATAATATAAATCAGACAAATTTAACAATGTTGCATTTATATACTTCTGAAATTTTCAAACTTGTATATGGCTTATAAAGGAGTCAAAGTTTGATTATTTATGTGGTTGTCAGCTATGTATTATTATAAGTACACTTTCATTTTATTTAATTCTGTTGTAAATAATTACTTTGTCCAGCTTGTTACAATATTATTTGAATCAAACTTGCCACTAGTCCAGTAATATTAAATATATAAATAATGCTGGTTTTTGAAATTATATACTATGTAAAAGTTCAAATATTCGGAATATAAAGAATATAGTAAATACAACAGCAGTTACTTACCCTGACATGCTTATATAGTATGCAAGTACAATCACTTAGTCAAACCAATATTATTATATTAACTCATACCTTTGATACACTGTACTGTTATATTTCCAGTGTGTTGAGATTGTGTTTTCCATATATTCTGCACTATTGAATTTTATCTCTCAATATTAACTACACAATCTCACACCCAGCCCACTTGAGATTAATTAAGTTAGAAAAAAATTAATGTTGACACCCACTTTTGTACTCTGCACTCCAAAATAACTACTCTTAATTTTCTGTTTGAGCATTGTACTTGTCCACCATTTCATTGCACTGAAATTACTTTATAATGCACTCCAATCTTTTCTAGAGTTAAAAAAATTCTATTTTGCATATTTCTTTCTAATAAATTTTACTTTGTGTAACTCACACTTTTCACAATATAACTTATTCATGAGTGGTATATTTTAATGCAGAATAAATTTGACTCGTGTTTATCTTCAGCCCTCTGTTGTCATGGTTAAACTAAACAACTAATCCACTACACCAGTGAATGCTAAAATTGTACTTATATTGTGGTGTTATTACACCCCACCCCCTGTTTCTTTATTCACTTACTTTCCCTCTTATATCAGATTTAGTCACTCTCCCTCACTTTCCCTCTGTGCTCTCCAACAAAATATAACAGTGCCATAGGTGATAATTTTTCTTGTGATGTAACTGAATGATGCAGGATGTTGGTAGTATTGATGATATAAAATTAACTAATCAGCACAGGACATGGGAGGTCCTAGGGCTAGGGCTAGGGCTAGGGCTAGGGCTAGGGGCTAGGGCTAGGGGCTAGGGCTATACATCTAATAGTCCAACTAAATCAAAATAATATGAACACTATTTCTGTGGGGGACCTGGGATTGTAACCGTCCAAGTCCCTTGTAGGTAAAAGGCAGTTGACTGTATATTTTTTAATAGAACGTGATAGTAAGGAATTGTGAAGTAGTACAGAACTGAGAAGTAGAACAGAACTGAACACGAGGTAAGAGTGAAGTATAATTAGAATGAGCGGGAAAGTTCCTGAGTGGTTGCTGGGTGTGTGCAGTCGTGTAATTAGAACTCAACTCCGTAAACAAAACATAAAGGTGTATGCGAGACAGTCAAGTTCATGCGTAGATTGTTTCTACCTATGTCTGGTAGTCCCAGACAATTTCAACAAGAGTAATGAATGCCTCTAGTGTGTTTTAGTGATTGGCATGGCAAATTGCAAGGTTCTTTTTCTTCCAGTTTTTCTTATTTCTTTTGTTAAATATTATAATTCATTATTTAATGAAGACACGTTTGAACCAGTGGACATGTAAACAAAATAGTGAGGTATTTGTATGCACCAAACATTATTTTTCATAACAGTTACAAAGAAGTATGATGGCAAACATAATATACACTAATATGATGCAATATGCTTCATCACTTCATAAAACCAGTAAAAGAAGGTGAATTGAATTGAAATAAAATGTTCCTACTAAGTATATTGATTTATTGAACTTATTAAAAAAAATTTAATTTTTATGTAAGTTTTATTAGTTGCTAAATTTCTTGTATTTATCTATGCCCTAAGAGCATTATCAACCACATTTTTGTTGCAGAATGTTACTTGCTCAAGTTTCACCAAATGTGGAATTTTAATCTATAGCTAAATTAGGTCTATAGCTAACCAACTATATGTGAGCTGCAACTTCATTCTCAAGGCCAGACCTAGCAGCTTCATGTGGTGGGGGTAATTCCTGGGGGGCAGGGGGAGGGGGGGTTAGGAGCTAAACACCTCCCAAGCAAGCATGTACAATCATGTAAAATTTTAAATTTAATTAGCCAGTAATAAATTAATACTTACTCCTATCATTGTGAATACAACAAATAATAAGTTTCTCTCTTTCACATGCTTCTTCTTAAACAATAGCTACAGAATAAAATAAAATAAAAAGGTTTGGATTTACTGGGGATAGAACCCAGGGCCACTATGCACCTGTGCTCTGCCACTGAGCTACGGCAACCAAACATTTCAATTCAGTATTTATATCACATGTATATATATTACTTATTACATGGAGTCAGAGTATGATATGGCGAAATATTTCATGAGCAGGCCTAATTTATTTTCATGAGCTAAGGTCGAGTGAAAATAAAGCGTGAGTGAAATATCTTGCTATATCACCTCTGATGAGTGTAATAAGTAGTTTATTTTGTTAGATATCTTCACTGCAGTAGCTTGTACTAGGGATGGTAACTTATGGTGTAAAATTGGCCATAATACTCTGAGTGTTAGTTCATAGGGCTCCCCACACCCTCAGCTGATACTTTAGCAGCTTCTCTGACCTGGTTTGGTAGGCATCCCCAGAAGAAGGTAACTGTTAAAAAAACAACAACTACCCAAAACTGGTAACTGCTAGTGTATTTGAGGACAATTGCCCCCCTCTCCCCTTCAGTACTAAGGAGTAAACAACAAAAAAGAAATGAAAAAGTACTAAAAAACGGGGTGAAAATATTTACCAGCCAGTCATAGAATTAAATATCTAATATAGAATTGCATGATACTTTTAATATTTATGTGCTTACTTTTAAAAATTTTAACCCCCCCTTTCCCACTCTTTTAAAACAATAATATTTGTAACATCCTGTATGAACTGACTTCACTGACTCAACATGTGTTACCACACTTTACCTAAAGTAATTTAATTGATTGACTTGCCACCTGGTTTTTGTATTTACATAGCCATTCCTTTTACTGTATATCAAATGGTAGAAGGATGGGTGAGTAGATGAAAGTTGCATTCTAATCAGAGAGTTAACTGACTTGACTAAGTGAAGAGAAAATTGTTACTCCAAAAGATATATACAAGTCTACTTTAAAGAAATTAAACAACATCTGAGCTGTACTCATACTGCAAAGGCCGAATGATTTGGCTGAAATAACTTCTAATGGTAGAATCTTTATATAGCTATACCAATATGATTTGTAGGCTTAGATGTCAATTAGTTTAACTACTTCCTCTGTCAATTGGGTAATCTTTCAGTTCAGCAGCAGATGCCATGAAAGACTCTAAAATGCATAAAAATAAAATTTCCTTGTAACTTCCTCACTAGCTATGTCAAATCTTTATTCACTTATTGCAAAGATTAAAGATTACCGATAGATTCAGAAGACTAAAATTACAATAGACTTATTTTTGAAAAGGATTCAGAAGACTACAAGTTCAAAGTACTTCCTTCTTTAAGGTTTCTTTTATATGTGTCCACCACTGCCTGCCTTAGAAAGCCCAACTTGTAGCATTCCTCCTGCCCTAGGCTCTTCCAATCACCTAAGTGTTGCACTCACATGCTTGTTTCTTTGTTCACTTAATGACAGCCTTAACAATAGAACCGTGGCTGGCCTTTTGTGTCACCGCACAAAATATTTAAAGAAAAACAACAAAAAACAACAACAAGAGCATGAACCCTTTACCTAACCTCATCAAAACGGCAGTGGAGCGAACATTTTTCATTTTTGCTGGTCCACTCTGCTCGAGGCCGCCGCAAAGATGTTACGTTTAAGTGGGGCTGTAATGGTGCTTCTTTTAATGTCAGCAATAATTTCTTGTTACGGATTAAGTAGTCATTTTCACAAATTCAAGGCTATACATACACCGCTGGACAATCGTCAGACTGATTCTATTGATCCTGGAGATCCTTTATTTCTCACTCCGTACATTGCCAGTAAAAATATTGCTGAAGGTAATTCAATTCTTGTTTATGCTTATAATTCTATTTTTTTTTACTTGAGTAGGTAGAAAGTTTTCATGTGAGTGAGATGCCAGATTCTCATATGTATGACATGCTTCTCATAATAGGAAAGGTGGATGAGAGAGTGAAGTTTAAGAGTAATTGGTCAAGTACTTTAGACATTTCAAATAATTTGCTGATGCTTGGAGCATTTTGAAAGAACTCATTTAATAAAAGTGCTTAAAGTATAATATTAAATATTAAGTAGTCTGAGTAGTTTTAAGCACCTTGGCAAAGAAGCCCATTATTTTGCTGAACTAACATGAAATCATCCCAGTATACACAGATAATAATACTTGGCCTAAAATGGCAAAATATAAATTCATTTTATCTTAATCCATTTATTAATGAACATGTATATAATTCATTCTTTACTACATCATTTCATTTATTTAAAACAATTTTTAACTGAAAGAGTGCACTAACAAAAATAGTTCAAAATTTGAAACTGGTTCCCTTTATTCTGCTCTTTTCACCAGTGTGAGGTAGTGAGCCATACAATAATGTTTGGAGTTTCGAGACACTGTAGTAAAAAGTGCTTAATCATGTCATTGCATACAGCTATATTAATTGATACATACTTAAAAAGAAAAGTAAAAATAAGTGGAAAATTATTTTATTTCTCAAAGAAAATGTATTCTGAAGTGAACTTTTAACTTTAAACATGTTGCTGAAGAAGACTTGACTGACTAAACGTCTATTTTATGTATTTTGATAGTACTAATTATTTCAGTAAAATTTTAATTATGTACACATGCATTTGGATTTAAATTGTTCCAAGTGGAATTGTTCTGCTAGCGATAGAAGTACTTAATTTCTACGTCATAAATATATTAGCATTTGTATACATGGACATGTATGTTAGTGGTATTATTTGCATTCTTTTTCTTTCTTTCTTTTTTTATCTCTCACTCTAGTATTTATTATAAAATGTATTTGTGTGTTGTAGCTAAAATGTTGAGTATGTCGAAGGGGCTTGGTCAATTAAGCTACTCTGGATTTTTTACAGTAAACGATAATTTCAAATCGAATATGTATTTCATTTTTTTCCCTTCTCAAGTAAGTGTGTACATATTTTGAATTGCAATAGTAAGTTAGTGATGTAGATGTTTATTTATTGTTATCTTTTAATAGTAAGTTAGTGATGTAGATGTTTATTTATTGTTATCTTTTAATAGTAAGTTAGTGATGTAGATGTTTATTTATTGTTATCTTTTAATAGTAAGTTAGTGATGTAGATGTTTATTTATTGTTATCTTTTAATAGTAAGTTAGTGATGTAGATGTTTATTTTTGTTATCTTTTTGTTTCCAGAAGCCAAAATTTTGCTATTTTTCTTTTCTTGTTTATGATTTTGAATTTATTGTGCATGAGTTATGTATACATACAAACACAATGTTGACTGTTTGATGAATTAGAAAGTGTATAGTTAATTGACAAATATCAGCTATGTACATTCTGTTCGTAACACTTTGTAAGGGGGCATTTAAAATACTTCTTGAAGGAAAGTAAAGATTTATGGTCGGTACATTTTAATGTGGATATGGGAGACCATTTTATGACTACATTCTTTAAATTCATAGTTGCAGAGCATCTGCATTATTTAGTTATGTGGCAGTAGAAGAAGTTTGTAGATGATAAAAGTTGCACTAGGAAAGACTAGTGTTTAAGATTGATTAGGACAAAATGATGAAATTTTGGGGAAATAGTTCAGTACAAATAGGTACAAGGTAATAATTGTGTACCAGCATGTTGGCAAATAGTGCAAGTAGTGAATTGTGGAATTATTTATCATCCTTCCCATTCTTTAACGGTCATTAGAAAAAAAAATTGTTAACAATAATTGCTGCACTTGCTTTGTAAAAGTACACTGGATTGACTGGTTAGAAATACAGTAGACCCTCAGTTATCCGAACACCTCAGGACCGAGCGTTGTTCGGATATTTGAATTGTTTGGACATCATTTTTGTTAATTTAACACCCGATCATAAAGGTAACACCTGCTTTTGACAAGAACATGGGAGAATATGTGTCTGGAACTGAAAAAATGTTTTGATCATTTGACCTGTCTATAAGGTGTAATTGAGTGCTAAATGAATTGCTGGCCATTCTGATTGTTTTATTTTTTTAATAAAATTTATAATAGGTTCTCAGTTTAGCTTTAATATTTTACAGATTTTGCTAAGCATTTAATTATGGCATTGAATTATTGGTGAAATTTTTGGCCACTTCTTTAGTCGGACATGTTTTGTTTTTGTGACAGCTCCACTTTGTGCCATGCTTTAAATGTCACTCTGCTTTTTCTATCCTGGTAAAACACATTTGTTTGTTGCCGTTATAATGCCATGAATACAATTTGTACATTATGGCTATAATTTAGTTATTACAATTTATGCTAATAAGTATGGATTGTATTAAAATAGTTAAACCTATAATTTTCTCTGACAATTGAGTTCATCAGGGTAGTTTTTAGAACCTAACTGAAAAGGGATCGAATCAACAAGTGTATTTCTCATTTTCATGTTATTTTTTGGTAAATGTCACCATGAAGGTCTTACTACTTTTCAGGAGAGGCGAACCTATTTTCATGGGGGAGTGGGAGGGGGGGGGGGGTGCCCCCCTAAAATGTCCTAAAACTTCCTGGAATACAATACACTTATAAGAGTCAGTGTACAATACTTATTCAACTTCAGTCGTCCAGAAAGACGCATTGGATGGAGTGTACAATATGCGGCATTCAATATGGGAAAGTATTGAACACTCTCAAGATGGGGAAATTACTCATGTAAAATATCTCAATAATACATGTGTACATACAAGTTTATATTTACATACAATTATATATATATATATATATATATATAGACCTTTTAGACAAATTGTATTATGTCATTTACAGCTTGACTTTGGGAAAGATTTGTTTTAAGCTGCTATAAAATTAATTTCATTTATTTATTGAACAACTTTATCCATATGGTATTGTAGGATGGTAATGAATCTGCTCCATTAATTCTATGGCTTCAAGGGGGTCCTGGAGGTTCTTCTCTATTTGGATTATTTAATGAGCAAGGTCCTTTAGTTATTGATAACGGTGGATTGCCACATTCAAGAGAAGTTACATGGAATTCCAAATACCATATGTTATATATAGATAATCCTGTAAGTATGTAAAAACAACAACAACACACACAACTTTAGTAGCCACAATCCTACACTCAATTGTATACTGGGCCTGCCATGTGTATGTTTTAGGTAGTTCTAGACCACTGTACATCTTTTTTATTTTTCCTTCTCAATCTATATTCTCGAAAGATTCCAGGTTCAGCATCTTGCGTTTTGTCAAAGAATAGTGCCCAGATTTCTCCAAAGTACCCAGATTTCTCCAAAGTACAGTAATAAAGCCAATGTAATTCAATGTTAACTTTAAAATTCTGAGAACAAAAATACTATTGAATGAATTATTTGTTGAAAACAAAATGGTGTAACAAAATTGCTATTACCTACAGTACCAGTAGTGTTTGATTAAGTAATTATTCACTATAGGATAACTTCGTATCTAATATACGTTATATGGTGGTGGCTGTGTGGTGTAGTGGTTGTGTCCTTGGCTCAGGGCCTGAGGTCCCGAGTTCAAGCCCACTCAGGCAACTTTTCCATCTTGTTTTCCATCTGCCTCCCACCAGCCCCACCAGTCCACCCAGTTGATTGGGTACCTGGCATTTGCTGGGCGTACCAATTCAAGGCATTTTCTCTTGAAACAGCAATGGTCCAGGTGGGACTTCGGGTGCCCACACCACTTGCTGAGAGGAAAGGCCTGTTCTCCTACGAGTTCCTACCCCAGCTCCAGGAACTTTGCTTGCACAACTCATAGTGCTTGCTTAGTGCACATGCATCCTGGCTCTGCTAGGTGCTCATAACAAGATAATTTGCTTATGTTATATGACTTGACCCTATGTACGTGAGTAAAAAATTAGGCGTAAAACAACTGATAATTCATACGCATTTAGTGATAAAATATCTGAAAACATTGGTAGCCTAAAGAGTGCTTAAAAGTATACAGATAAATATAAACATGTGATAATAACAAAAAACAAAAATTTAACTAACCAACAGCAACTCCTCGCCATTTCCTGCATGTGAGTGATTCAGTAAAAACAATATCTTAACTTTACATATACAAGAACTTTAAGTTTAGGGGACAATGGTATAATTATTCCACTATTGTTTGTTTGCATTTTCTGTCATTCCACTTGACTGGGTCTCCTGTCAGTTGAGTTTCTGTTGGAGATTTTAAAAGTTACAAGTTACAAAGTGTAAAGAGCAAATTACTAATGTGCCATTCTTAATATATTAGCAGTTGCAAGGCACCTTTGATTGGCTTTGATTCCCCACATCACAGTCAAGTTTGGTAGCTCATGTTCAGTCAATAAGGAAAGGGTCAAGTAAATGCGTTTTTGAGAGTGCGAACAAGTTAACATTAATTTTGCCAATTCTTTTCATTGTAATTTAAGGAAGATTGTTTAATGTAGCTTTCCAAGTCACATGTTAGTGATGAGGCTTCAAGGGCTACAATGGTAGTATGGAGATGGCTGAATGAACAGCATAGTGTTTTTGATAAGTATTGTCAACCACCTTTAAGATACGAGAGTGGTGTGTACAGACAATTTACCTCCTATTACCACTATATATGTATATGTTATTGTGAGAGTGTAAAGTAGTACGAGATGTAAGGGCCAGTAAGTGTGAGTAGTGTGAGGGCATTTTACTTACGTTCCATTTTTATTACTTCACAGGAAATAATTGAGTTTACTGAGTCTCCTTTAATCGAAATTGTGATACATTTTCATAATTTTGATCATTGTAAACGTACATACAAACTTCTTTTTTTGTTTGGAATTGGTGTAATTGGTATGTTTATTTCAACAATAGGTAAACATAGTGCTCTGTACTGTTTTGACTTAAAAGGCTGACACTGTTTACTATATAAAAAATTAAAAAAAGCTATTCCGTTGATTCCCCGAGTATTTTCTACATAGAAACTCTTCCATAGCTGTATCAGCAAGCCAAGGCATTGTATTACCCTCTAAATGCTACTGGGATTGCAAAACAATTCGTACAAAATTCTTACTTGCTTCAATCTAGCCGAATGAAATTCCAGTGTGCACATTTTTACCAGGTTCACACTTTGTAAGCCTTCTGCGAGCTAAAAGTTGGACCTCCCACAGTAAAATGTTTAAGCCTGTGAGGGCTCTAACATTGAGAAAACAAGGATGCCGTGTGATTGTCGAGCTTACAATACTCCGAAACAACTTTGAATTGGATTGTTTCAAAATTTTTAGCACAAAAGCTTCACCTCAGGTAGCCATTAAAACAAAAAAATTGGAATGTTCTAACTGAATAAATGTGATTGTTTAATTTTTAGAGCAATGCATACATAAATGGAAAGATTAAACGGTAACGTGGTCAAACGAAATGGTGGTATTTTGCCAAACTGCGTACCATTTTTCTCTTTTTTAATCGTGCAACAACTATTTTACAGAACGGGATCTAGAATTTCTTTGGTGCCTACTTAAATCTCCAAATTTTGACATAGTATCATATATATTATACATATATTATAATTCCTCTAAAACGAGGACAGCTTGTCCATACATTTTTACACTTATGAGATTTTTTACTACAAAATTATGTGGAAACCACATGCTGTTAAAATACATGAATCTCTGCAACATATTGCAGTTGTTTGAGGTGCCAGTTTCTGCTGAAAAAATTATGGTCATTGCCTTTCCAGAATATAACATCTCAAAAAATTATATAGATTAGACAGGAAACAAACAAAAATGTTACCGGTGTCAGCTTTTATCAGTTTGATTGAAGTAGTATTGATAGGTTATACTTTTGATTTGTCTTGGTATTATATAGTGTTCGGTACATACATTGTTTAGGGACCTTTAAGGGCAATTAATACTATACTTTCAGATAAAATTAATTTCAACGTGTAAAGAAAGTTGACCACAGACCACAAATAATTGTTTCACTTACTTCATTCATTTAAGTTTATGAATGCGACGTGATTTTATTTTATAGGTGGGAACTGGTTATAGTTTTTGTGATGATGGAGGATTATCTACCAGTGAAACTGAAGTAGCAGAAAATCTTTATTCTGCCCTTACACAATTTTTTACAATGTTTTCTGAATATCAGCCCAATGATTTTTACATCACTGGTGAGGTATGTATGAAGTATTTACTGTGTATGACAGCAGTTATGACGTGTATATACTAGAATTATGATAGATGATGAGTGGGTATAATAGTAGTTGAATGGATAGTATGTTGGTTAGTTTCGTTTCTTTTTTAATGATAGCCTCAATTATTGCAGTTAATTCAACTTAAGTTAAGTATCAATTTGATCCCATGTCATGCTGATGGTCTTAATAATTTTTTTTAGTGTATTGTGTAGTGTTTATAAATGATAAATATGCAGTCTTATGCAGGAAAATATATACCAGCTATTGGTTACAAAATTCACACTTCGAATGCCAATAATCCTCTTTTACAAATTAATTTACAAGGACTTGCGATTGGAGATGGTCTTTGTGATCCGGAAAACGTAAGTATTAAAGAATTCAGTGTTCTTATTGTTAGATTGAAACTTTTGTTGAACTATTGCAAGTGGATGGCACTAAAGTATGGGGCTTGTCTTGGTACAGTAAAGCTTTACGAAATTCACCTTTATAACATTCAGTGTCTCATCTGAAGCAATCATTCTTATCTTTCAAGTGTTAGTATTAAATTCATGATTTAGAGGTGTACAAGCAGGCATTGAATATTAATACGCAGTGCATGTGCAAAATTTAAAGTATCTAATTCATTGTGTTATTGTTGACTATTATAGCTCACCAGAACTCTTGTAGTTCAGTCCAAAAGCAATGAATTTGAGGAGGGTCAGTTTTTAGAGGTTTCCTATAAGTAATAAATATAGCTAGTGATTTGGATACTGTAAAAAGTTGAATCACTATTTGGTTTCAAATAATAGGGACACAAAAACTACAAGGATTATTCAATTGTTAGGTGGCTGTTTTCAGGAGGAACTGCATTTTAAACTCACAAACTTGTCTTATTTTGCAATATACCACACATGTTATTAATGATTTTAGAATTTTTCTTTAAATAGTGCTAATGGCTCCTTGAAGCATAATCAAAACTTCTCAAATAAAGGGATGGAAAGTTATCAGCTTTTTTTTTTTACTACTTTTTCTGTGAAACATTCTATTGATGCATTTTCTAAATTTATTAAACTATTTCTTTTAAAAAGTGTTTACCTAGATGTTTTTCCCATCCAATGACCCCTGACACCAATTCATTGTTCGTGATATTCAACATGGTAATATTGATAAGCACGTATCTGTGGGTATGAAGTGTAAATTTTACACACAAAATTTTTACGTAATATCACATTTTATGGTACACCTAATTCATGATTATTTTAATTGTTATACTTACAAGGCAATTGTTATACATATAAGGCCATTGTTGAATTTAGCAAAATTTACTAAATTTAACTCATGAATGTAACATGAAATCTAGTCAGAGGCATATGACTGTAGAGTATGTAATACATGTATTAAGAAAGAACTTTAAACTTCAATAGGAAAAGTGAGATCCCAGAGATTATGAAATACTGCAGTAGGACGTTCTGCATCACATCTAAACTGCACTATGATGCCTAACAATGAGCATAATACTTGTTTGAGCGTCTTCGTTAAGTCCATTTGTCATAAAATAGTGGCTAACTGAAGAAAAAAAACACTTTTAAAAATATATTTATGCACAGCTAGTTGATTAGAAATTGGTGTGGGGTGTGAGAATCGGGGATTTATCACTACGTGCATACTTGCAATACTTTTTCTTTTTCTTTTTTGTCTTACCTTTTTCAACCAATTTGCATATCTGTATTTTTACATTAATATTGAACTTCTGATTATGTGTAGCACACAGGAAAAGTATGTATATTTAATGAGGCAATGCCTTAAAAATTAATGAACTTCCCAATCACTTATTACCAGGGTATACAATGCTTTGTGTGTATGTTTTATTTAAAAGTTTTGTTGACCATTGATTACAAATTCTCTTTCTTGGCTAGTTATGAGTAACCTTATGGCAACCAAATTGATAGATCACCTGAAATCTAGTGGTGAACAAAAAAAAAACCCATCCTGTTCATTATTATAATAAAACCAATACACTTACACTATTTTTTGTTTTGTGGTTCGGTATTGCCATTTTGAGATAAAACAGTGTACCGCCAGCACTAGAATGAGTGCACGGAGCAACATAGAATTTTTTTTCGTTTTTTACTTTTTTCCCTCGATCTACAGCCAAGAACACTTATAACTAATCCACCTAGAACAAATCCATACCAAGGCAGTTAGGTGGCCATTGTAACCTATTCTTAGCTTTTCTTTTTTCTCACCCAATATGTTGTTCTTTCTTTTTTTCTGCTTTCATTTCCCTTCAATATTTCCCCTCTTTTTTCCTTCACCTTATTTTTTGTTTCTTCCTTTATTCTTTTATTTCTTTCTTCTTTCACTTTTGACCTAATTTTTACCCTTTTCCCTGCTGCCATTCCTTGATTGGTATGCTGAAGATAAAGTTAAAACTGAAATTGTTAGCACATAATATTTTTATTTTACTACCATTGTTGGTACTACATTGTTTACTACCATTGTTGTAATTAACCTCAAAATTTAGTTATAATTAGTAGTTATCGTGATAATTTTTAGTTAGTTATCAATATATTAAGAGTCTGATATCGTCCACTCCTACTTTCATGATCTATAATGTCTTTGTACGTATCAAATGCTTAAGTGAGTGATTTAGTAATTTTCACAACTGCTTTATGCATATTCAAGAGTTCCTATTTCTTGTAGTGTCCTTAAATATTTTCGTAGTTTATAACAAGAGGAGCCAAAGTTCTCATTGGTAGTTCCATATTTGTGTGACATATACTCATCCAGACAACAACCAATGGCTGTTTGGAATAGGTTTAGCTAAACATTTTAAATGCTAAAGTAGATTTTGTATTTAATCCCAGGTCAAATTAATGGGATGTAAACAACCTACTACCTGGACAATTTTTCTTTATGTTCAAGAGTTTCAGACCTCAAGCAGTGCATTTTAGTCATAATGTGTTAAATTCCGAGTGTGCTCGGCGGCCTTTAAAAAATGGAGGAAATAAAAACAGTGTGACTAAACCTTGTGAGCTCATCTTTCTGGGAATTACGCTGGATTATAGTTCCAGCCTTGACGTAGACGGACTGAAGTGTGTTGTTTGTTCTGATACAGCAAGAACTTACTGATACAAGTATAAGTAAGAAGGCTAAGATTATGAAGCTGTAAGATGTCAGACAAAATGAAGTAGTTTAAGTAAAAAAGAATGGAAGTAATTTTTCTAGAATAATATTCATGAAACAGAAAATAATGTATAACACAATGTATAGTTAGGTGCTGGTTGCATAACACAATTAATTTCTCTTTTCACTTATTTAAAAGCTTCTAAAAATGGGCCTGCACATGCTGGTTTTGATAAACACATCATTGTTGCTGTGAAACATCTGATTTTACATAACCTCCTTCCTGTCGGCATAATTTTGAAATCACCAGTATTAGTCAGTTTGATTTCCTAAAATGTAAACTAAGAAATCAATTTTCATCATAGAGTAATTAGCTTCTAGTACATATGTCTATAATATGCATTATTATGTGCATTTTTAATGGGTTAAATTGTTAATGATTTCACTATGCAGATGTATGAAGCTTTTCCAGATCTAGCATTCAATTTTGGCCTTGTGGATGAATTGCAGTATAGTTTTATTTCAGCACAAATTCAGACGATGATCAAGAGTATACAAGCGGCAGACTACATGGCAGCATTTAAGGTAATCATGTTCTATTATCAGTATTTCGTCAATCCAAAAATGTTTAATTTATATGTGAATGTACACAAACATTTAACTTGCATAATACTAAATTGGGCTCAGCATATTTGTAACGATCATAATGACTATCATGGGCCAAATTTTTTATTATTATTCATAAATATGGTAGCTAAGACTGGGATATTTAGAAATTATAAATTGTTGTGGTTATTAATATTGTTATGCGATTGAAGCTCTCTCTAATCCTCTGTGTAAATTGCGATTTCCTTTCAAAAGTACATTTCCATTGGCCAAATTTTCCTGGGCTTTTAGCATCCTGCTTTTGTCACATGAAATAATACGATCAACCATCATAAAAACTGTTGCTATCATTGGTTTGCGGCAATTTCTTTTTAATAGTGTGCTTCAATAATTTTAATACCGAAACAATTTGTACCTAGTGGCTTCTATTCCAAAACTTAATTAGCCAAAAAAGGCATCTTTATCCACTCTGTTCCCATTTCAGAGTTAAGCCACTTATCATCGGATAAGTTCGTTACTTGAATTTATTCTAATAGAATCATGAAAAATTGAATAGCAGAATAATTTTTGGTGGAGACACTATCAGGAGTAACAAAATAGAAAATTGAAGATATTTGTTGGTTTATTTATACAATAGGAGATAAAATAAAGTTCCGAATTCAGTTCCGTAGAACCGCCGTCATACGATTAAAAAATGGTATGCCGTTTGGTAAAAAATGGCCTTTCCGTTCGATGGTGTTCACTGCATGCCTCACTCAAAGAAATATAAAACATTGCTTATCCAATAAAATGTTCCGATTTTTTTGTTTACAGGCTCCTGAGGCGTAGCTGTTTTCAGGTAAAATAACATTGAAGCCGTCCTATTCGAAGTTGTCTCACTAAGAATTATTAGCTCGACTACCGCACGGTATTTTTTTTCTCGATATTAGGGCCTTCTCAGGCTTGGATTTTTTTTTTACTGTAAGCAGGGGCTGCTCCAGCATTTTCAAAGTGGTCAGGCCAAGAAGTGGATGTGGCTAAAGGGTGTGGCTTACCTAATTACATCACAATGTTAACTATAGCTACTGATATCATGGTCATGAAAGGAAAAAAAAAATCAACCTCAGAATTGATTGCTAGCTATGTCATGTTTTATACAGGTCATAACATTTTATTGTCAAAATTTCACAAGATTAATCACAATCGATTTGTAATGATTAAACTATATGTATTTTTATGTGCATGTGTAGTATGTGCATAACACCAACGTCATTCGAATAATATATACATGTTGTAAAGAATTAAAATTTGCCAAAAACATTTGACCGCCTTTGACGTCCACTGATAAAATCATTAGTCACATTAGAGAGAATCATGTTGTCTGTGTAATCTTTATGGACGTGTAAAATCATCAGGCTGATGAGTCTTTCCTGAGACATAGTTGACCTCAGATATGTCTTCAGCCTCCGTAGTGCACTAAATGACCTCTCACTTGTGCAAATAGTTGCAGGCATAACCAATATAATTTTAAGAAGACGGACAACTTCACTCATAAGTTCTCTTTCGGCTGATGACAAATTTTGAAAGTACTTTTTTAGAGTGTGCATACCATGTACATCTTCCGGTATATTGCTTGAAAGAGCATGGAGCTGAGTTTCCAGATTAGTAATGTTGAGGTCATTGCCATACACTTCGGCAATCTTTCTGAACTCCTGTTGGTATTCTTCCTTTTTCATTAATTTAAGAAACCAAGATTCCATGACACTATAAATTATGTAGCCTTCTTGATCAAACATGTCTCCAATTGATTGAATTAATATATCTACTGCTTCATAATACATACGTCTGTAACAGAGTTTTGGATAGGAATCATACTCTGGAGGAGCCATACCATCTTCTAACTGCACAGGACATCTTTTTCGAGGCAACATGGGATCACCAACATCTTTTTCTGAACGCATTTTGTCCACTTTTTTCCATAAACGATCAAAAGATTCCTCAGACCGTATATGCATGAGTGTTTTCTTTGTTTGAAGTGCAGTAACCTGTCCCTCAATAGCTGAATAGTTTTTCTTCTGAAGGGTTTGACTCAAATTGTCAGTGATTCGCAAGAGATTTTCTCCTATCACCAGACTAAAAAAAGTCAAATAACTTCATATGAGCAGCAATTCCTCTAATTCTTGCTGTTGTGTCACTATCCTGCACAATTTCAACAGCTTGATTCCAAAGTTCTTGGAGTGTGGAATAATTTCAGATAATAATTTTCAGTGTATGTGGTTTCACTGTCCACCTGGTTGGACACATTACACGAATGCCTGGTGAACTAGGTGATATTTCGTCTTTAATATCACGAAAAAGATATTCTCTTCTGGGAGAATACTTCACCAGTTTAGTGATCTCATGAGCAATATCCAGGACTCGCTTCATTGTACTTCTATTCTTTATAAGGTCAGAAACAGCCAAGTATAACGAATGACCATAGCAGTGTGTGTAGAAGGCCAGAGGCTGCTCATTTATGATTTTCTTTGCCAAGACACTTCTTCCACTCATGTTACTAGCTCCATGGTAGCACTGACCCCTGACTTTAGAAAGTGAAATATTCAATCGTAGGAAGCTATCCTTACCACTGCAAACAATGCAGAAGACTCAATAGAAGAAACTGAATACAAATCAATAAACTCCTCATGAACTTCAAGTCCCTTATCGACCCATCGTAGTACTAGTACAACCTATTTATTCAAACAACAACAAAATTGTTATTAGTTAAATTAAGCATTGGACTATACAGGACCGGAGCCTTAGGTCAGGTTTTAAGGTTTCAACCTCACCACTTTTTTTTCACAAAAAAAATGTTAATGTGATATTTACTGTACTTTACCGCACTACAAAAATGAACACAATGAATAAGTACAAAATGAATGAACAACGGCGTACAAACTGTAAAATATACCAACAACACCACACAACGAAATGTCCTGGCCACAGGCACACTCGAGCACAACTCCGA
>WLWI01001139.1_pt1 | contig 23236 bp, 9 predicted proteins | sample 6701501 | NCBI WGS metagenome assembly WLWI01 (sample SAMN12718690, study PRJNA515312) | sponge metagenome | isolation source: marine sponge | host: Mycale hentscheli | place: New Zealand: South Island, Marlborough, Capsize Point | collected 2014-11-01 | reverse complement strand
AATTGTCCTGATGGTGTTCCAGAGGTGGTACAGCTAGTCCTGATGGTGTTCCAGGATAGTCCTGTCAGGTGGTACAGCTAGTCCTGATGGTGTTCCAGGATAGTCCTGTCAGGTGGTACAGCTAGTCCTGATGGTGTTCCAGGATAGTCCTGTCAGGTGGTACAGCTAGTCATGATGGTGTTCCAGGATAGTCCTGTCAGGTGGTACAGCTAGTCATGATGGTGTTCCAGGATAGTCCTGTCAGGTGGCACAGCTAGTCCTGATGGTGTTCCAGGATAGTCCTGTCAGGTGGTACAGCTAGTCCTGATGGTGTTCCAGGATAGTCCTGTCAGGTGGCACAGCTAGTCCTGATGGTGTTCCAGGATAGTCCTGTCAGGTGGTACAGCTAGTCCTGATGGTGTTCCAGGATAGTCCTGTCAGGTGGTACAGCTGGTCCTAATGGTGTTCCAGGATAGTCCTGTCAGGCGGTACAGCTGATGTTCCAGGGTAGTCATGTAAGGAGTTACAGCTAGTCCTGACGGTGTTCCAGGATAGTCCAGCCTGGCGGTACAGCTAACCCTGATGGTGTTCCAGGATAGTCCTGTCAGGTGGTACAGCTAGTCCTGATGGTGTTCCAGGACAGTCGTGTCAGGCTGTATGATACAGTGTCATGTGATAGTTAGTACTGATGTCGTGATGGTGTTCCACACCGGCAGTGTACAGTAGTGAGGTACACGATGTTGTGTGACTGTGTGGTGTAGGGTCGCATCTGCATCCATATCCTTACACGGAGGATCTGTTGACCCTGGCCAGCAGAAGATCGACTAGGCCTATTCCTTCAGTGGAAGGATGGAGCCACATTCAGTGCCCGATGGTGCCAGAATTGTGGGAGGAGTGCCTGGCTAGTCACCCAGACAGGCCCTACGTCAGGACCCTAATAGAAGGTCTCCGTGGTGGGTTTCGGATTGGGTTTCGGCATGGGTCAGTGTCATGCCGCAGTGCCACGTCTAACATGCAGTCTGCTGACGTGAGGCCCGAGGTGATACGTGACTTCCTAGCCTCAGAATTGGCGGCTGGTAGAGTGCTGGGTCCACTTGGGCCAGATGTAGTGGATCAAGTGCATGTGAACAGATTTGGGCTTGTTCCAAAGGGCCACCAGCCGGGCAAATGGCGCTTGATTGTGGACCTGTCATTCCCTAGAGGTCTCAGTGTGAATGATGGAATTGAGCCTGAGGTCTGCTCCCTTCACTACACCTCAGTTGACGAGGCTTGCAGGAGGGTGATTGCCAAGGGTCGCGGGACTGTTCTAGCAAAGTTTGACGTAGAAGGGGCATTCAGAACAGTCCCAGTACACCCGGAGGACAGATGGCTACTCGGGATGAGTTGGGAGGGTCATGTCTATGTGGACAAGGTCCTCCCCTTTGGACTTAGATCAGCCCCTAAGTTATACAATGCTGTGGCTGACGCACTGCTGTGGATTCTGGAGAACTCGGATGGGTTGGAGGGTATACACTACTTAGACGACTTCCTCCTGTTCGGTGACCCCAACTCAGACCAGTGCGAACATGCCTTGCGGTTAGCATTGGATCGCTGTGATGCCCTGGGTGTGCCGGTGGCCCCCAGGAAGACTGAAGGTCCGAGTACTACCTTGACTTTCCTTGGTCTCGAGCTGGACACTCTGTCCATGACGGTGCGTCTGCCGCCATTGAAGCTCGATCGTCTCCGAAGGGAGATTCAACGGTGGGAATGTCAGAAATCCTGCACCAAGAGAGAGTTGCTGTCAATCATCGGTCAATTGCAACACGCATGTTGTGCGATCAGACCTGGGAGGTCCTTTCTAAGGCGCATGATCGAGCTCTCCAAGTGTGTAAAGGAGCTGCATCACCGAGTGCGCTTAAATGCAGCCTTTCGATCTGACCTCAAGTGGTGGGGCTGCTTCTTGCCCATCTGGAATGGTACATGCCCAATGGAGAGTTTGTGTCGAAGAGCACCTCAGATTGTTTTGACTTCTGATGCCTCTGGTTCGTGGGGCTGCGGGGCGTTCACATCAGGTGGTAGCTGGTTCCAGTTGCAGCTTCCAGAGAGCTGGGATGGTGTTCATATCACCGTCAAGGAGTTGCTGCCTATCGTGCTGGGTGTGGCCATTTGGGGCAACAGGTGGGTAGGCCTCTCAGTTTCCTGCCTCTGCGATAATGCTGCAGTGGTCTCTATCGTGAACACTGGACGGTGCAAGATGGACAGAGCCATGCACCTAATGAGGTGTCTGTCCTTCTTCCTAGCCAGGTGGGGGGTGTCATTGGTGTGCAAACACATTCCAGGAGTCCGCAATAGTGCAGCAGATGCATTGTCACGTGGTAACCTTCCTTCCTTTCAGAGGCTGGTTCCCGACGCAGACGAGAGACCAACAGTCCTACCGGACATCCTGTTGCAATGCCTGGTGTCCGGAACTCCAGACTGGACAAAGGTGGACTGGATAGCCTTGTTCAGGCATTCTTCGTGAAGGGCCTCGCCCAGTCCACTCACAAGGTGTACAGCAGTGGCCAGAAGCGTTTTCTGGATTTCTGTGCCGCAGCTGGTCTGCGAGCGGTGCCGGCGGACGAGGAGGTTCTGTGCAAGTTCGCCGCTAAGTTGGCGAGTGAGGGTCTACGACATCGCACCATCAAGTCCTATATGGCTGGTGTGCGTCACCTTCACATTGAGGAGGGTCTCGCAGATCCATTCCTGCCAGCCCTACCCCGTCTCCATTATGTATTGAGGGGGGTGAAGAGGACAGAGGGAGGAGGTGGTGATCCTAGAAGGGAGCGTCTTCCTATCACCCCACCGCTGCTTCGCCAGATGAAGGAGGTATGGGACTCGCGGGCGTCCGATCCTGATCGTGTTATGCTATGGGCTGCATGCTGCCTGGCCTTCTTTGGCTTCCTCCGGGCAGGGGAATTTACTGTGCCATGCGACTCTGGCTTCGACGCCTCCACCCACCTTTCTTGGGGCGACTTAGCGGTGGATGACCCAGCCAATCCAAGCATCCTCAGTGTCCACCTCAAGGCATCCAAGACTGATCCTTTCAGAAAGGGCATTACCCTGTTTATTGGTAAGGTTCCTTCCGATCTGTGCCCGGTGTCTGCCATGTTGGCATACCTGCTGGTGCGGGGTAAGCGCACTGGCCCACTTTTCCAGTTCAAGGATGGCAGACCCTTGACTAGGCAGAGGTTTGTGATGGCAGTGCGGCAAGTTTTGCTCAAGGCTGGCGTCCAGGCTGATCGGTATGCTGGTCATAGTTTTCGTATTGGCGCAGCGACAGTTGCCGCAGCCAGGGGTATGGAGGACTCAATCATTAAGACACTGGGCCGATGGAAGAGCCTGGCATACTTGGAGTATGTGAAAATTCCGAGACAGCAGCTGGCAAACTATTCAGTGATGCTCTGTTAGACTGGTGATGTGTGTGTGTGTTTGGGTGTGTGTGTGCGTGCACGTGTGTGGTTGTTTAACTCTGGCAAACGTTATTACCTCCCTTCTACCCACTATTTCCACTGTTTTTGTGCTTCCATCACCTATGACATCAAATGAAATATTTGTATCTATCTTATTCTGGTACTAGTGGGTGTAGTTATATGTGCTGGTTTGGGGCAGGGTCGTTCCTCCCTTGGCAGGATTAAAAGGGGCTTTCCCCTGCCCCTTTAATTTGCCCCAATTAGCACACGTTAATTAGGGGTGGGGTTCCTTTGCGGCTACCCGTGCCAAACTACTCAGCAATGGTGCTGCGGCATGGAGGGGCCACAAGGAGGACAAGAGAGGTAAGTTGTAGTTATAGGGGTAATTATAGTAGTAGGGGCTAGGAAGGGTTTCCAATGCCGCAAGATATAATGCGGCCAGAGGGTGGGTATAGTTGTGGTATAGGATGGGAGCCGTGGGATTAATGGCCACTTAGCCGCAGGTTAGGTGGGGTTAATCATAGGCGGGAACTCCTATGCAGTGGTAAAGGGATGCTGGGCTGTGTGGGCCCGGCATCACGTGGGAGGTAGAGCGGGAACTAGTGTCTTGGCCACATACGTACACGTGTAAACTAATAGAAGTGAACTCTGCCACGACGAGCTAAGTTTTCCCCACCCTCCCACACCCTTACCTGAGCAGAAAAGGGGGGGGGGGGCGGTTTAGATAGCATTTACTCTCCGGTAGGCAGCTTGCTGCTTTGCCGTGATAAGGTATGCCGCAGGATTAAAAGGGGCTTTCCCCTGCCCCTTTAATTTGCCCCAATTAGCACACGTTAATTAGGGGTGGGGTTCCTTTGCGGCTACCCGTGCCAAACTACTCAGCAATGGTGCTGCGGCATGGAGGGGCCACAAGGAGGACAAGAGAGGTAAGTTGTAGTTATAGGGGTAATTATAGTAGTAGGGGCTAGGAAGGGTTTCCAATGCCGCAAGATATAATGCGGCCAGAGGGTGGGTATAGTTGTGGTATAGGATGGGAGCCGTGGGATTAACAGTTAATTATGTAAAAGAGCTCAATATAAATTGTTTATTATAATGTATTGTGGTTTAATACTTTTAATGTTAATGACTAGGAGTCACCAGACATTACAGGCTGCTAGACTATTTAATAGAACTAGCTACCCCACCACACAATGATCTCATGTTCTGTATCATCTGTTTATACAAAGTTCCTTGTTCAGTCACCCTCATTCAGTTCAGTAACCACTAGAAGGCTCCACAAGCCGAAATATTATGGTTTTATTCTACTGAAATAAATTCTCTGAAACTTGCTACACCTGGCTAGCTATCAGGGTAGCTAGTTCTTGTGGTGTGACACCACCCAACATTAACTAATTAAATAGGCATTTACTTTCTGTACCATTAGCTACATCTATTTACCTATTGCTGTATACAAAATTAACTTATTCACATTACATCTTCTCATGCTATGTATAGACTAAACAACTTACTCACATTACATCTTCTCATGCTCAAATACACACCACTCACTATTCACCTATACATATATCATTCATTCACTTCCTTTTTCCCTCAGTTCTCAGTTTTAGCATAACTTGAAAGATCTCCTTAAAACTCTGACTACATCGAGAAACTGGGGTTAGGGTCTTGCTAGCTAAACCCTGGGTTGGAGAATTCAAGAGCCTAGCTTTGCTGTGTGACTTAGCTTGCTGGGTGCTAGCCTGAAACTCCGGTGGCAGCGCAACTGCGTCTCTTAGGCTAACAGTGACCTGTGGTGGCACCCCTTCTAATATTGCTGTACATACCTTCAACAAACACTGTGCAAAGTTTCATGCTTTGGTCCACTCTGTCACAATATTGCATCAAAAGTACAATTTCCCACTGGACTAGTACACCTAGAAGTATAAAAAATATAGAAAATTCAAGAAAGAAAGCAAAAATAGCAACTTCCTTTTATATTATTCACTGCCACTCCTTACTTCTTTATTACTTCCAGTAGTCCATAAAAGGCCTCCAAATCGAACAGACAACTTCTATACTGAAACCCTCTGGCGCATGCGCGCTGAGTGTTACTATAGAAAATATGGCTTCCCCATACTACTTTGTTTCTCCGTTAATACAGTAAGGGTTTAATTCCAAGTCTAACGAAATTGTTATATACTGCACGCATTACTTTTGCTCATTTCAACTAGGCTGTGAATCTGTGAATGTGTAGAGAGAAGAGGAATGTCAATTGGTGTGAGTGCATTCCCTGAGAAAAATTGTACTGAATATTGATGTCGTAATTTGAATGTGCATTTGTTTTTAACTTTTGCAAAGTAGAATATCGCTGCACAGTATAATATCGTGTGTTTTGCACAGTAGAATATCGTGTGTTCTGTACAGTAGAATATCGTGTGTTTAGTACAGTAGAATATCGTGTTTCCTAGTCACACGTCATGAGGCTATCACCAAAAGGAAATTTATGCACCATTTTCTTTAAATAGTATTCATAAAAAAAAAAGTCTTACAGCTGCAAAAAATGGTTTTATGTCATGTTCTTCTTTCCATAGTTGCATTATTACTTGTCTAATCGATGCAATTTTTGTAGAAATATCTTTCCCTATAATCAGACCTCAAGCAACACTCTCAAACTTGCAGGTAAGAAGTTAAACCCATTAACTTTTCCACTTCTTCACTTTCTCTCTTTGTTTCCTCACATGAACATTTTTAATCATGTATTCCAGAAATCTTATGAAAACAAAACTTGACTGACGTATACTGAAGGAAACAGTTTAGTAATGCTATATGCTTCAAATATATTGACTACTACTTCTATAGAAGCTGCCAGTGGTAGTTTATACATCTCAGATTTGATGATCAATTCGAAGATGAAAACTTAGGTAAAAGGAATGACACATGGATTGCTGTTGCAGGCAACAAGGCCAAGAGTTATACTAACACCTCTTCAACTGGGTTTGGGTGTACAGCTCCATCACCACTCTGCGTCTCGTTCCGCTGCTCATAAAATGAAGTTCACCGGTTTCAGTAAAATGCTGTGCTAAGTTACGGGGGGAAAACATTACGAATAATTTATCTCAGCTTGTCCAGTATGTGGCAAGCAACTGACCACAATGTCAGAACCAGTAATGGAAGTGATACTTTCCGTAGCATGGAAATAATCACAATTTGTAACTCCCCGAACCAGGAATATCAACCAAATTCTCAGAGTGAAAGTTGCATCCAAGGATACAGCTGCTGTGGGAAAAGTTCCAGTTTACTATCACAGGGAAGAAAGAGTACGTATGATTGCTGTGATCGCTGAAAAAATTACACAACCTCAAAGCTGATGAACCTTCAGCCTATCGTGATGTCCTTAGAAAGATTTCTACTTCCAGGTACTGGAATGAAAGGAAGTAGCCGATCTGATAGAATGGGGCTGGGAAAAGCGTGAAGGAAGACTAATGCCTGTCAATATGCAAACTGCAGAGGATCTGACAATCTTTATGAGGAAAGTGATGAACATTCTGATTAAAACTATTATTCTATTTGTTCCTCCATTTTAGATTTTAGTATAACAAATATTTGCAATTTAACATTAACCAGTGCTTTGGTCACAATCAAATGATTAGATTTAACTAAAAAGTGCATTAAAGTCAAGTTAAATTTTCTATACTTTCCCTTAAAGGGATTTCTTAGGACTTTTAGTATGTTATAGAGCACACTTTGCAGTACGAGAGTGTTAAAAATGTTAGTGTTGCAATTTGTTTAGGTCAAATCCCTTATTTTCATAAAATGACTGGACTACTGGGTGTTTTTAACATTTGACAAGCAATAGTGCATCCAGAAGGTCGTAGTAGTACATTAAAGCACAAATTTAAAGGTAAGTGTCTTATTTTGTAGTTGTAAGTGAAATCGTTAAAAACGTACTTTGTAGTTCTGCATAGAACCTCTTCAGTAGAACATTATCTTTGTTTTTTCTTTTTGGATTCTAAAATTTTATATTTTATTCTTATATCCTGCTCCCATTCTAATACTTTAACTTTGCCCCACCTAGGCGAATGCCTTTGTTCCATTGATTGAACTAATAAGGCATTATTGAATGAATAGCATATGTGTGCTCTTTTATCATGACCAATAAAGATCTACCAGTCTCTCCAATATAACACCTACAGTATCACAACTCCTACAGGGAATCTTGTACACCACTCCTATCTTCTTCATAATATCTTGATTTCATTAGATGTTTTTAAATACTATTATTATTTGAAAACTAATTTGATATTTCCCAAGTCTTTCTACTTTTTCACTCATTCCTTTGATGTAAGGAGCCATCATGTAATTTATTGGTCTCATCTTCATCTCTGACTCTAATTTTATTTTTATCATTCTTATAAAACACCGATTATATTATTTGGTTAGATGTCCATTTGGTTGAAAAGTGTCTGATAGTTGAGCTAGTTCTTGCTCATTGAATAAATCCTCATCACAAACATTTTTGCCCTATCCTTTAGACATTTCAAGGTGCCAATTAAAATGTTAGAATGATGGTCAGAGTGAAAATGTATATATATATTGTTTGTGCTTGTTTTCTTTCCGAAAACTTGTGCCCCCCCCCACACTTATGTTCAGTTTAGCAAAAACAAAACAAAAAACAAAAACAACAACAAACAAACAAACAACAACAAAAACTATATACATACATATGGACAATTAGACTGCCCACTTGCACATTCGGATAATTGTCTGTGCTTGTTTTCTTTCCGAAAACTTGTGCCCCCCCCCCCCACACTTATGTTCAGTTTAGCAAAAACAAAACAAAACAAAAACAACAAACAAACAAAACAACAACAACAACAACAAAAACTATATACATACATATGGGCAATTAGACTGCCCACTTGCACATTCGGATAATAAACATGTATTTGAAACGTCTCTACACGGGGCACACTTGGGGGCAAGCCTTTCGGCTCTTGTAGAGTTAGCCTGCTTTCTGAGGTTATTTTCCATTGTGGTAGACCATTCCATTCCAATTCTTATTGATTGTTGTTGAGTCAGGTTGCTTGTAGGAATCACTTTGTAGAGAGGTTAGACTGTAGATATATATATATATATATAAACCCCGCTTTTTAGAGCAGGTTTACAACCAAAAATCGATATAATAAATTGTTTGTGCTGAATTATGCAACTGATGAAGGAAACAATGAAATGATCAGTACAGTACAACTCTGTAAAAAAAAAAGAAGCAAGAAACAATAGGCTGAAAATGAAATGGCTTGTTAGAGTAAAAATTAAGAATCCTGAGGGATGGGTCTCCATATTCGAACTGTTTTGTCACTGCATAAATAAAATATACAATTAGTTTTTTTGATTGTCATAAATGAAGCATAAACTTAAAAAAAAAACATAACCAAAACAAAATTAAACAGTATAATACATTTTACCAATCTAACCTGGAAGCTGTGAAAATACAAGTTCCATTTGTTGATATGCTATTGATTGATCCTTTATGAGATGATATCTCTCCTATAGTACCAAAAAAACACAAGTACAGTTTGTGCAATACGTGGGCGAAGTGAATTTGTCTTACCATTGTGTGCACATGTCTCAGGGTTCCAGAGTTTCAAAACACCACCTTTACAGCCACTGACCAGCAGTGGTGTGATGGGAGAATTAAAAATAGCCAATGAATTGATTGTGTTGCCAGGGGAATGAGCACCATCTAAAGCCTGCATATTTCATACCATGGAATAGTACAAAAAGTAATTCAGTATACATGCACAGAGGGCTATAGTAGTAATCTTGTCTGTTTGCCCGTCATGCTCTGATTTCGGAGATAACTACCAATTAGGTATAAACTTATTCAGTGCTTTTGTTTTTATGGGGTGACTATGGAGAAACGAGAAGCAGTCAACTCCACATAGGATAATGGCCTCTATCATCACATCATAATCATCACTTATAATTTTGCTATATGCCGAGTAGTTAATTGAGTGCTAGAATTTCGTGTTCATACAACATGTGAGTGTCCCTTGCTTGATTGAACTTCTCTTGTGAAGACAGCATTTACGTCTACCATTTTAATTGCACTAGCTATATTGATACCTGATTATGTATACACCAAATAAAATATTCTTTTGGTCTGAGAAAAACCTTAGTATTAGCTAACGTCCAGTATAGCTGAGCTCAGCCCTACTGGACATTAGCTAATACTAAAGGTACGAACCCTCAGCCCTACTGGACGTTAGCTAATACTAAAGGTATGAACCCTCAGCCCTACTGGACGTTAGCTAATACTAAAGGTACGAACCCTCAGCCCTACTGGACGTTAGCTAATACTAAAGGTACGAACCCTCAGCCCTACTGGACATTAGCTAATAGTAAAAGGTACGAACCCTCAGCCCTACTGGACGTTAGGTAATACTAAAGGTACAAACCCTCAGCTATACTGGACGTTAGCTAATACTAAAGGTACAAACCCTCAGCCCTACTGGACGTTAGCTAATACTAAAGGTACGAACCCTCAGCCCTACTGGACGTTAGCTAATACTAAAGGTACAAACCCGGGTTCGTACCTTTAGTATTAGCTAACGTCCAGTAGGGCTGAGGGTTCGAACCTTTAGTATTAGCTAACGTCCAGTAGGGCTGAGGGTTCGTACCTTTTGTATTAGCTAACGTCCAGTAGGGCTGAGGGTTCGTACCTTTGGTGCTTAATTTATTTTTGGTATTGGTGACAGCAAAAATAATAAATATATATATATCCCGTTACCTGAGCGGCTGTGAGCGTTGTCAAGTAATGTGAATTTGATATGGTCACTGGTATTTCCATATAAAAATGTATTAGAGGGAAAATGTTCATAGCACAAAAAGACCACACAAGCTATAAATCACACTAGTTTGTTACCTAGCGCTTTACTTGCTTTTATTCAGCAGATAAGTACGGCTGTAAATTTAGGACATCCTCCGAAATGAATAAAAAAAGAAGTTAATGTAAGATAGTTTTTCAGTGAGAAAAGATAACTCACGCAAGGAGTTTAGCAACACAGTTTTGTACAGATAAAATTGGAAATTCAAGTCATTAAACCTCAATTATGACTTTAGCTTGCTATTGTTTTTTTTCTTATTTTGTTTGGAAGTTTGGGCAATGAATAATTCAAGAGTACACAAATATATATAAGTAAATAATTCAAAATCACCAAACATAGTTGCTAGAGTTAATAAACATCAGCTGGGTAATTAAGGGAATCCTCTTTCATTTGCCGTATTCGTGCCTTGTCACTACAGATGAAAGTGCAACTATTGCAAGATGGGGCAGATAGTCAGGCCGTTTAATGCCTGATTATGGCCATACTAAGCACATACATGTAAAAGCATATTTTTTTTTTTTATGTACAGATATGCAAGATCTTTTTGATATCTCCTAAAATATGCTGATTTTGTCTGTACATAAGCTAAATGCATGGATACACTTCATGATCACAAGTTCTTCCAGATTTAAAAAAACTCAAGTCTTCTGAACTGTTGTTCAGGAATTACTGCTGTGGCTGCCAGGGTCACTCTTTCTACTGTCAGAATTCATAGTTCAAGTCTTAACCCCTTTCTCCGTCATCATAAAACCACACCCACAATAGGAAGTAAATATCAAGGAAGTAAAATAGCTGTAAAGAATAGTGCCATTATGAAGCAATCACTGTTTTGAGTTACATATATGGTTTTGGGCCATATTTATACATGATATGAGAGTACTTTTCATATTTGCAGAATTTTTTTTTCCACCACAGTTACTTCTTAGTTGGCTATTACATTCTTTCACAACATACTTGAATTAAAGAGCTAAGGAAGAGAGAATTTACTACAAATGCACAAATCCTAGATCCTAGCTGTCTTATGTACAGTCCTAAAATACTATAGTTTCTAAAATATATTTCTTGAAGCCCATGAAGATGTCCTTCCAAAATAGCATAGCTAAGTTGAATTCTAATTGCTCACTGACGACAAATTAGTCCTATTCGCCTTTTAAGGGTGACACCACACTCTTTAAAGCATAAAACACCTACAGAATAGGCCATAATTGCTAAAGGTATACTAAACTTACTCCTGCTTTGCTCAAACTGTTTTTTAAACATATTTATACTAGTAATCAAGTATCCACCGCAAATAATCAGTTGCATCTAAAAATTAGCTCTGTCACAATTTTGGATTTCACTGCAGTCCGTGTAATAATGGCAAAAGTTTAGAAGCTGAATATTTGCATAGCATTTATTTATTTGTGAGTGTATATGCCATGATTGAAGTTTATTTCCTTTATTATTTGCTCACCATAGCGCATAACCTATCCTCAATTATTTATGTAAAAATCCATTTTCTCAGATTGATTCTTAACGACTCTTAAGCTGAGGCAAAGTACATAAACCAACGTCATTATTTCGTTCTTAAGTTTTACACTAGAATAGATTCAGGAACCACTCTTTTATTGGTCAAAGTAACCCATTTATGCCTCAACTGCATGTGTGCAGCACAACTGTATTTACTACTATTTGCTGCAAAACATGGCATGATTTCATGATTACGCACAATATTCAGCTGGAGAGTGCTACAAACAACACCCAGGAGTTGTTACGTGACAGCACCAGTAAATCCCCAATAATTGTCAAAATTCATTATTTTCCAGTTTTGTCATTAATTATCCACAATTACTTAAATCGGGTGTGATAATTCTCTACAAAATCCCCATTATATCCCAACAAGAAGGCAAAACATAGTGCTCAATTTTTTTTTGTCTCCATGAGTTCACAAACCTGTTTTAGAGTTCTCTCCTTGATGTCCCACTGTTTGATTGTGACTCCACAGGAACTAAATAGTAAATCTTTAAAGAGTGCCAGTGATAATACTGCATCATAGTGAGGAGGATACAGAGTACAAATGGAGGGCTGATTAACAATGCCGGAAGTGTCCACAGCTTCCAAATCATACAGCTTGAGAACAAACAAAATTATGAACATTTTTTTTCAGCTTCCTAAGTTTTACCTTAATAAGTCGATCTCTTGATCCAGTAGCCATCAGATTTCCTTTCAAAGCTAGAGCACAAAGAGCTCCATTGTGACCAACAAATCTCCCTAAGTACGTAGACCTGCAAAATGATCAATATCATTACTAAATAAAGAGGTAACTTGTGATGTTCTTCAGCACCAGTAACGGATAAGCTGGCCTAGCAGAAACTAGCAGAACTTCAATTTAAATATCTAAATATAATTTTTATCATGCATGCATTTAACAATTGATATTATAACCTCAAATAATGCACAGTACATGTATAAATGTAAAAATAAATTGTATACTGTCATGAAAAGGTAAGAGTATGTGGCTACTTTTGTGGTAAGAGGGACCTGAAGTGAGAGCTCTTAAACAGTAATTGTAAAAGTGTTTAAGCCAGAAAAAGAGCAAATATTGATATGAATCTTTCCAATTTGGTATGCTGGTTATATATTACCTAAAGTTTCATTACAAAAAAATTGGTGACGTAAAAGCAGTGCGCCTGCGCACTTTAGTTGTTAGTACGCCTGCTTTAGGTGAACGATCCCTTGTTTCCCAAGTTCGAAACGGCTGTTACCGTAGTTCTGGGCCATTGTTTGAGGTAAGATTTTAGCTAACCAAATGTATACTACCGTACAATCCATAATTTATACGTAAGATTTTATTTTTGCTGGCAAAGTTTAGTTAGATATGGGTTTGCTTGCAAGTTTCAATACCATAAATTCTTCATGTAGTCTCTAGAACTTGCAGACTGAGTTTGCACTTCAATGAAATACTAGTTGTAAGTGAATTGCCAATACTATTATCACTAACAACAAAGGTTTGTTTTTATTATTGTATTACTACTATAGAAAATGAAATTTCAGAACGGCTCCTCAAGTGTCATGCCCTTTCACAGTTACGGCGAAAATTTCCTGCCTTCTGTTCAGATTTAGCTGCAATACTTCATTCACCACAAATTATTGTAGTCTCGCATGCCCAGACCCTTTACCATACCGCTTCGCTGGGAAATGGTACGGGGACAGACGTAGGGTTTTCAAGTTCTCTACAGGAATGTACGTAGAGCCAATTGAAATGATTTAGCGGTAGCTCTCCACCACGCGTGAGTTAGTCAGCTGTGTGGTTGCTGCGATATGGAAACGTTGGAAGACGTTTTGAGAAGTGTTGTGGAGGGCATTGATTACAAAGCTGCACGTGCAGAACAGCGGAGGGCAATTCTTTCCTTCCTGCAGGGAAAAGATGTTTTCGTTTTCCTTCCAAGGGAAGTGGGAAAAGTTTTAGCTTTTATGCTCTCCAACTATTTTTTGACAAACTTAGAAATAATTCAGAACCTAAAAGTGTCGTGTTTGTACTGTTGGAGTTCATAGTCATATGCAAATCGTGTTCTTCAAGCTCATTTAACAGCTGATCAGTAACACACTCCGTAAGTAGTAAGTTCACGCCCTCACAACCAGTTCAAGCAAGGTCTTCAAAAGCGGATGTAGATATTCCCGCAGATCAAGCTAAAGCTACCACAGGCGGCAGTTGGGATAAAAATTTAACCGCAACATTAGGCAGCAATTAAATTCTTTACGACTCAGGTCACGTGGATTCTTCATTGATTGCATTCCGCCAGAACCGGGAAGTACGGCGAGTGTCCCCAGACCCTCTTTTTTCCCAAGCGGAGGGAGGGGCATGAGGGTCTGGCTTGCCACAGTTGTATTTCCCCCCACAAATTATTGTTATTTTGATGATCATAATAATATGAAATTATTGATGAAGCTGACAATAAAGGCTGAAAGAATGGAAAACAAAGTGGGCAAGAGAGAGTAATTGATGGGAGGGGAATGGAGGGAGCAAATAAAAGCCAGGGGAGATTAGAGCTAGCATCGTGTCTTTTTGGAGGGCCTTTAATATAATCTTACGTTGCTGTGCTGAAGCCTCCTTGTTAATCCAGGGTAGGCTTCATCCAGGGTAGGTAGTGCTCCAGGCAGAGAGATGGCAGCACATGAACAATTAACTGGTAAGCATTAGTTATGCACACTGTGGAGGTATGCAGTAATATTTTACAGCATAGTGTGAAGATTTACTGCACAATTCTGACGTCAAATAAAATGGCGAAAAAAGCATTAGTCTACGAGAGATGAGCGGTTCTCAGCCTTTCACTATTAACATTATTGTTCTAAGACTTCAGGTATGCTTTAAAAATTAACGTACAACTTTTGAAAGGCTAAAAACTATTGCATCAAGGTGTCATCAAAGTTTCCACTCTTTAAGCTGGATGTGATGACTGTCTCACTAGTTCATAATTTAGTGACCTATAAGAGCGTGGTTAGGGGCATCAGATCCCATAATTTTAGGTCACATTTATAATTGAATACTACTCTCGTTATGTGAAATATGTGGCCTTGTTTACCACATTCTGAACTACTTCCGATGGTGGGTATAAAAGGAAGAATCCTGGCATGCCCTTTAACCTTTAGCTCCTTCTATTCAAATCTAAAAAAGTACCCTCCATTAAAGCTCACTATCCTTTCAATTTGATCCACACTATGTTTACGAGTGCCCTAGCTAAAAACAAATAAAAAAACAAAAACAACAAAAACAAAAACAAAAAACAACAACAACAATAAACAGCTGTATGTAATCATTTTATGAGTGATGTCATAGATTACTCAAGTCTATCTCCTATCAATGCTGTGTGTATGTACCAAATTATTTCTTGATTGAAGATGAGCCCTCACGATAGTATCTGCAGATCTGACGGCTTGCTATATATCTTTTGCAGTTGAATTTAGCTGCGTTAATGGCAAACAGTACTCTTCTTCTTTCTCTAATTAGAGCCTGGCATTTGTTTCTTCGTTGTTATTTCTTCTTGTTTGTCTGTTGTTGTTTTGTCTTCCGTTAAGATAACTTTTATTTTTCTTACTTATATGCGGCATTTTTTCCTCCCAGCTTTTAGTGCACTCCGGTTCTGCTATTATTCATCTTTTATTACTGTTGCTAAATAGTGTTTCCCTAGTATGTAGTTCGCCGCGATATGGCCTTGCGGATAAAAGTACGAAGCGAGGTCGCAAAAAGATTGCCATGACCAATCAGATCATTATTTCAGTTTCCACTGCTGTGATATCTCAAAATAATACCACGCTTCTTGTATTAAAAAATGACTCGGCCATGGTATTAGACAACGTACATAATCCATACCGTTGCATAGGGTATATAGCTATGACAAACAGCACAAAGATAACTTATCAAAGTCATTAATATAAAAAATAAGCTTCAGTATATGTAAGACCTAACTGCATCCGCAAAATTCAGAGACAATCTAACTCAAAGGGGTAAACTATTAAATTTCCTCAGACAAAGATCACTAAACTAAAGGCTATATTTTTATGAGTAATAGCATGGGTAACCGTGCTATTTGGGATTAATAGTATGAGTAACACGATTGAAATAGCATAAGGCATAGTTCAATTGCTTTATGAGTGCTATTGATCCCTAATAGCACTATTTACCCATGCCATAGATGTCCCTCACTAATAGTAGGCCAGCTTTTAAAAAAGTTATTTGCAATTGTAGCTACACTGTATCGTTCACTCACAATCTCCGTATTTCAGGATTAGCTTCTGCTGGAACTTCGTTTTCAACCTACGGCTCCTCCTAATCTGTTGAAAAACTTTCCATCTAATACAGGTAGTGCTTCTGTGGTAAAGAATGACATTGTCCCCAACTAGAAACTACTCGAACTGCACGTTTCCAAGGTTAACGCTGCACGCATGCGCACTTACCCGTACTATTTCACTTGGCTACCGCAGTATTTCACGTAGTTTCCACCTAGTTATCAAGGTATTTCAATTAGATATGTGCTATTTTACTTTCCCTGTGCGATTTCAATACAGCGATCTTTCCCATACATTTTAGAATGGGCAACTTACGCGTTGTACTATTAAGTAAAGTATGGGATGGGGACAACCACCGAGTGAACACATAAACGAGACGGTCATGGCATACATATATATATGTCCTAGTGGTGTGCTTCAGCACAAATGGTGAGCGAGCTAGCCTAGATTTAAGGGGCCTTGGTATAATTTCAATAGTTGTTGAACTTTGAAATGTGCAAACTTGAGTTACATATTCAATGATGACGGGAAAAAAACAATAGTGCTGTTGGGTCTGCTTATGCTTTTAATAAAACAAAACTACAAATTCAGGCATTTAGATAGGCTTTAATAACAGTGTGGACCTGCAACTCACTGTTCGGCAGATCCATTTCTATATTTTATCAAGACACTTTGCCAACTTACATAATTAGTATCACAGGCAAAAAAAAAGGGGGTCGCACGTAACATAAATAAACAAAAATAAATAAATAAATAAACGGCAAAGAATCTCTATTGTGTACCCCCTCAGTCGCCAAATATTCCTGATCTTCAATTGTTACCCTTGATAGTCCAGATAGTGTTATCCCTGATAGTGTCTCGATTGCTTCGCTTGCTTGCCAATAAAAAAAAAGACTTACTTCTTCAGGTCCCAAATATTAATAAAATTCCCAGATGCAGAGTACAATATATCTCCAGAAGGAGAAATAAGTAAATCTTGCACTGCATATTCTGCTCCTACGCTCACTCCATTTGCAGAATTGAGTCCAAATGTTTTGATACATCTAGCTCGATGGTGTCTCATGTCCCACAACTAAACAGCAAAACACTGTAGATTATACTAGAATATATTTATCTATTCCTTACTTTGATTAAAGATTGACTTGCTGTAAATATCAGATTATTCTTTGGACAGAATCGAACACATCTCACGTAACTGAAGTGTTTATCCAGCGTAAGCAATTCAGTACCCGTTTTCAAATTCCAAATTTTTACTGTGCGATCTGAAATAAAAAGAATCAAACCAAATTGTATTGGAATGGATAATGATTGTAAGATAAACAAGGTGGCAAAACAGCATCACCTTAAGAGTGCCGTCACACTTTTTGAGCGTGAAAAAACCATGGAATAGGCCATAGTTGCTAGGGTGTGTTAAACTTACTTCTGCTCCCCCACCCTAATTTTTTTTTGTGTGCAGGCGAGCAAGCACTACTAGGAGAAAGCACTACTAGGAGAAAGCACCTGGAAGTCCACTGCATCTCAAGAAATAGCCCCGTCACCATTATGGACTTCACCGCAATACTGCACGTTTATTGCTGAGGTTTAGAAGCCGATTTTTTTGTAATCATTTTCTTACCCTTGCGTGTATGCCATAACGATGAGTTTTTGTTGAATTCTATTTTATTTTTCTATTTACTCACCTTCCTACGTGAACCATTGCCGATTATTTCTGTAAAATTCCATATATTAAAAATATCTCATCGTTATAGGGATGACACCTGGCAAAGCTTGAGCCATAGCCATTGGTCTATTCCCGAACAGTACACTAGAGTAGATTCTAGATCTATTAATTTTGTGAGCAAGGATTTATATTGTAAGTTGACTCCGCCCCATTTCAACCATACACCTGCAAAGGTAAGTGTGGCACAGCTGTATTTTACGGGCGGGGATGGGGTGTGGGGGAAGAGGAAATTGTGCATGTTTTATTATCATTCCAGAAATAGTTTTACTATTGCTTTGTGATATTAAAGGAAAAGATTAATCAAGTAATTTTATAAAAAAAATGATATAAAGGCTAAAGTTATGTTTAAACTATGGCAACAGTTGGATGATATTGGGTCATTCCATTATATTTCAGCCACCCTCTCATATTGACCCCCTCAGATTTTGCTAAATTTTTTTAATATGTTGATTTTTATGCCAATAGAAACATATCCAAATTATATGCAACAAATCATGTTAGTTAAAGAGATATAATTATTTAAAATTTGAGGGCCATGCCCACTTTTCACTTACCTTGTCAAGAGCCTCAACTTTAAGAGCTTGTATCGCAAAACTTGTACACAGGATTACTCTGAAAATAGGTTTCTGGGCTAATCTTGAGCCCAACTTTCAAGATGGAATCAGTTTGAGCTAGTTTCTACACATTAAGAAGTTATAGTCCTCCTAAATACCCCAATATTGGCCAAATTTCGGCTTAATTTAATATTTGTTTAAAGAATGTATGCGATGTTGCAACATATTAAAATTTTTTGAGCAAAATCTGAGGGGGTCAATATGGGAGGGTGGCTGAAAACGGCTGATTTTCAATGGAATGACACTAGAATGACAATGTTAACGTATTCAAACCATTTTATTTTCAGCAATAAGTATATACAAAGTAATGCCATCATTTTTTTACCTTGTGAAGCACTGAACAAATAGTTCTGTGTAGCACAAACTGAGAGGACTGATGCAGAGTGACCACTAGCTGTATGTGTGCACTGTAACAGTTTTCCACCACCAGATCGCCTCGATTCTGATTTTTCTACCTGAAAAACTCCTTTGCTGCATAAAAGTACAAAAAGCTCATTACTTTGAATAGTCAATAATTAAAGAGTTAACGTGGAATTATAGAGTTAATTTTTAACTGGATTTTATTCATACCTAGAATCAGAAGTTGTATTAGCCGAGCCAGTGAGCCTTGACCACACCGCACCCTCGGAACCTCCAACACTACGAGATAACTTAGCACTCAGGTTTGGAGATGGAGGGCAACTGCTAACAGATGCACTTGAAGAGTGTAAATCAGTAGAAGAATTATTAGATCTGAAATCATTAACATGAATAGGTATCGAAATTATGCACTGTACAATGAAATGCATACCTTTTTTTCAAAATTTTTCTTTTATAGTCATTAGAACCTCCACTGCCACCTCTTCTTCTTGACGTTACTTTATCATCTGTTCTGTCATCATCTAGACCACAATGTATCTGTCACTATTATTGCTATTGATAACCTAAATCTAGTGCATATTTGTCAATATACAATAAACATTTATCATTCTAATTTCAAGGTCAAACAACCTATCACCTGCAAGTTTAGAAAGGTGAATCAGATCAAAGTAGCTCAAATCACACTTTAAAATTAGACAGCCAGTGATCTCTCACAATTTTTAGAGAAGAATGCCTTTATCAAAAAATTACCAAAAAAAACAACAAACAAAACCAACAATGCTTTCGTTTTCCGCTAGAGTGATGGTAATCAGAGAGACATCAAAATTTATAGGAATCATTTACAAAATTGGTTCTGCGAACACATATTCTTTTTACTTGTAATAGATATTTCATGCAAAAAAAATAAGCAAAAAAAAAAGGAAAACAATATTGAGCAAAGTAGCTGTTCAAATTTAAAATACATGTACATATGTATGAGAAGACTGGTAACATCTAACAACTGAATTTAAAAAGGAAGGTACAAATTCATTTTTAAGATGGCAAATACTTACTTTCTGATAAATTATCTTTTGAAAAATTAACCTGTTTCTCATCTTTTTCATCCAAGCTGCTTTCTTGTTGAACCTTATTGCTAGTAGGCTCACTTAATTTCATATCATGCTGGTTCTAAAAGAAATTTTAGTCAAGTATGAAGTTTAAATAAAAAAACCGGAAAACAATAAAAAAATGCCAAACCTTTAGTAATTTTGGTTCTTTCTTACTTGATTCCTACAAAATACATCACATTGTACACTTACATTTTCAAGAAGGAGCTATACGTATTTGTAAATTAAAACAATTCACTTTTTAAAATGCACAGAATGTCAAACTAAATTAGGACAAAAAGGCCGTGTTTCATTAAATTTGTCTGAAATTAATGCTAATCTCTGAAATCTAACCAAATAAGTTACAGGAACTAAATTAGGTCTTAGTGGCCACATTGGTTAATCATTAGAGGCTAATAAAGGGATAGAGTTTGCCACACCTAGCTGCAAGTCTGGACTAAACATTTGAACTACACTAAGCATTTCAGTTACTGCATATATTTGTAAGTCAAACCCATAGAATTGTTCATTATAATGTCACTCAGAGAAAATGGCTTGCGCTCGGTGAGAGGTACATATTGTGTGCACATAAGAAGAATGGACATTCACTTTTCATACCAAATAAATGTGCCAAATGGTCTCTGTTGTAGTGTAATATTTCTTAAACCTACACCATTTCTTGCTCAGACATTGAGTGGTTTTGTTCACTTCTCAATGAAATCCTGTTCCAGCTCCTCTTACAATTACATATTACATTATAATCGCTGTTAGGAAAGGCAGCTAAGTTCAAAATTAGTGAGGTGATGCACTTCACCATCGATTGCGTTGTTCAGAACAGTCGCTATGTTTAAAAATTAGTTAGGCACTGTGCAGCCTTTATGAACTACTATAGGTTAACTTGGGCCCTGAAAGCACCCTTACTGCGCTTGAAACTTACAGCCTAGGCCCTTCGGGACCCTAAAATCAGTAGTTCCTGAGGTAGCACCTAACTATTATGTCTTTATGCCTCTAACTCACAGAATGAATGAATAATTTAATATATCAAAAGTATTTATATAAACAACAAAGTGACTAGGGAGTATAAACAATGAATAAGTAATGCTTAAGCCATATTATGACTTGCTACAATAGTGCAACTTTAAATTTTAGGGTTGTTCTAAAATGTGAAACAATAATACATACATAGTATTAGCTTGAATTTGTGAGATTATTTTATAAGGAATTAAAACCAATACCAACTTATGCTACCTGAGATCAGATACAGTTTATAGCCATCAACTAAAGTTGTTGTTTTTTTAAAACCGCAGTTAATTAAAGAGAATAACCTGATGCCAATAGTCAGTTGTCTTATGCTCACTGTCTGTGTGGTAGTCCCTTAGGTGCGCCAATTTCAGATTACATTAGTGGTGTGCTTAGCATGTCTGTTCTACAGCTTCTGTACAATTACCTACATACCAATGTAGCACTTTTCATAACAAAATCACTAAGAGTACAAACCTGCAGCATCACTTAGTTTGTTTAAAAATGCAAACAAAGTCACTATTGTTGATTTTTTTTTCCCTCCAGATTATTACAATAAAGGGTTTTGTTCTATTTATGAACACAAATTTTAACATATTTAGCTAGCTGTATAATTATGTTAGCTATGGCTTCGTGTAGACAACTTTGGTCCCACTGTACAGAAATTTATCCAGACATGGGATGTGGCTTTTCAGCAGCCAACAAAGTCCATGTGTGCGGTAACCACAGGAACATTTTAACTTTTCCGACATGCACGTTGCGCACTTTTGAAGAGCAGGAATACAACACACTTACAGTTGATGAAAGAATCACACCTCCAGCAACAGAAGACTTCCTAATGTCAAATATGTATACCAAAGGAAAAGATCAGCGCTGAAACTATGAATTGCTCATGGTAAAAATTGTACACTCACATGAGCTCGTGTGTGATTCTAAATGCAGGTAAGCTAATGAATGGGTGTGGCCATATAGCAGCACTCACCACAGTGTCTCCCTTTTCTCTCAAAAACTAAGCCGTAAAAAAAAAAAGTGGCAAATAGTAGGGATTTAAATCTTCATCAAGTCTGGGTTACCCAAAGTCTGCCATCTTTGAGATCTGCTGTTGACAGAGTGACAGACAGATGAATGATAGACAGAATGAATGATAGACAGACTACTGTAAAGTCTATCATGTGCATGTGTGCTGAGAATGACATGAAACCACAATTTCTCCTATCACTATCTAGATAAGATATTTTTAAGTTTTGATCCCTAGCTACACATATGTATTATAGCAATCCTGGAGTTGGATATTGGTATGCCACAACCCTTAGCCTATTATCTCGTTCAGTAGAACTGTCCTACTAAATACAAACTCCAGTAAACTCACCCCTATAGATCCATCTACTTCTTCTATTGTTATCTGTTGGGAAGCATGATTAAGTGCCAAAGCAGAAGAACTATATAAATCTCGGCACTCAGTGAGACATTGGAGTTTAGTTGAATTCAGTGGAAGTGATACTGAGGATACCTTAGGGAAAAAAAAAGAAGAAGAAAAAAAAAAAGCAAGTAATTTAATTATGAAGTTGAAATTGTTAAAAGCATACCTGGGGTGAGCTCAGACTCTGTATAATTTCAGCTGACTGTTCAGAAGCCTTCAAGCGTGCTTCTAATGACTTTACATCATATTCCATCTGTGATGCTTTCACTCCCTAATAATTAATATACAATTACATTACAGACAGTATCTTATGCGCCAAAATGATCAACTATACCAAATTCAGAACTAAATCCAGCAAATGTTCTAGAAGATACTTTGCTTCCTTCGGAGAGCATGAAGAAATCAAGGAATGTGCATCTATTGTATCACCATCACATTTGACATCATCCACAGCAATCAGATCATTCTGCAACTCAACAATGTTCTCTTGAACATATTCCACATTAGCAGTTACAGAATCTATGTCTTCCTCAATGCCAGCCACCTCACTGGATTTTTCTTTCTACAAATTTTAAGAGAAAAGATTGAAGGTAAAACATATACTAATAAGGACTTCAAAATTTCTAAACCGAAATTGCATTATAAATCAATAAAACCTCACCGAATCCTCAGATTGCAATAATGCCTCTTTCTGCTTTCTCAAATCGTCTACTTTCCGAGAAAGGTCATCTCTCTTTTTTATCCAAGTATCCATGTCTTTGGAAAGATTAGCCATAGTTTGCCTCTTCATTGTGGCATCTAAAATCTTGAAGAATGACCAAAATACACAAGTAAATATATGTATATACAAGTATTTATTGCACCTTTTATATTTTTAATTGAATATTTCCGCATCACGCGAGCGTTCTGTATTCTCCCATATTGTACGGTTTATATTGTACGGTACACTACGCATGCGCGTAGCGAGTAAAATCAATG
>WLWI01001135.1_pt1 | contig 23290 bp, 17 predicted proteins | sample 6701501 | NCBI WGS metagenome assembly WLWI01 (sample SAMN12718690, study PRJNA515312) | sponge metagenome | isolation source: marine sponge | host: Mycale hentscheli | place: New Zealand: South Island, Marlborough, Capsize Point | collected 2014-11-01 | reverse complement strand
ATGAGTGGGCGGTGGTACCTACCCTGAAATGACTCTACACATCTCAATGAATAACTGTATAAAATTTGGTGCTTTTATCCGCCATGTCCCCATCTTCTCAAAATAAGTCCTTAAGCCACCTGACTATTATAATAATGCAGAGGATTAGCTAGCTCATTAAAGTGAAATTATTATTTACAAATTTAAAAATCCAACTGGAGTCCTATCTCTCATTGGTATGTTGGCTATCCACATTGTATATCAAGAGAATTCTACTGCAGGATCTACAGTAGGGGTCAAAAAAAAGTTCCCATTGAGTCGGTTTAACGACTTTCTAAAGTCTGTACGGAAGACTTTTGACACGATTTTTTTGTGCAACTTTTAGCCGACTTTTTTGGCAATTTTTTTTTTTTTTGTACCGACTTTTTTCTCTAGCGACCTTTCTGAGTCTGACTTTTTTAAGGTTAGGGGCAGAACCCTTCTAGAGCACTTCAGTTATTGTGGTTAAACAAGTACAGGGAAGCACCTGCTTGATGTGTAGCAGCTGCAAAATCAGATTAAAACTAGGCTGCTAACCATTTTTAAAAGAATAAACAACAGGTTTAAAAGTCGGTTCAGCAGCTGGTGACTTGTGTAGTCGCATTGGTTGATACAAAGTCGTTAAAAAGTCTCCTTACCCTAGAGACTCGCTAAAAAGTCTGGTCGCTATGGGAACTTTTTTTGACCTCTACTGTACAATAGCAATACCTGCCTTATACACAGCATCATTATATAATCATGTTAATGTCTTCACAATTTAACAAAGAGTGTCAGCCACCCAACTTTAAATTGTCCAATGGTTGTGAACTATTTGAGTGCATTTTTGAGAACTTCTTTGGCTATTAATAATGCCAAAATAAACTGAAATTTTTTTTTTTCAAATATGTGTCCTGTAACGAGTAAAGGTTCAGTAACTTAACACAACACACAAATGCAAAGATTGGATGTTATAATTTTGGGATATGACTAGAACAAAAAAAACTTCTGGAATTTTGTTATTTTGTTATTACTCAGTTATTTTTAAAATATAAAGATCTTTTATTGTGATTAACACAATAGACATATTATGTTCCCTTGGAGATACTCTTCAAACTATTCGAATTATTTTCCTATTGAGATCATTCAAAACAAAATATATACACTACTATAATAATGTACAGTGGAACCTCTCTACAAAGGCCATGCTTGGGGTCAAGTCTTTTAACCCTTGTAGAGAGTTTGGCTGCTTTCAGAGTTTATTTTTTATTGTAGTAGATCACTGTGTTCCATTTACGCTGGCTGTTGTTAAGAGTCAAGTTGTTCTTCAGAGTCCCTTTGTAGTGAGGTTCCACTGTATATACTTCTAATACACACACTTAGTTGATAAGTAGCCAAAGTTAATGTTATAGTACATATAGCTACTGTAGTTAATCTATTTCCTAGCTGTGTTTAGTTCCATGATATTATCTGTTACCTGGGTGGTCAAACATTTCAGGGAAGTTTCTGCAGTACTGCCAATATCTCGAATGGGCAGTCGATCTCCATCCATCAGCTCCCTGCCTCCATGCATCAGTATCAGTCTCTGACCTGGCACAACAAAATAGTATGAGGTTTAAAGAAGTAATATAACAATAACAACATCAACAACAACAGCAATAGTAATAATAATAATAATTATAGCCCGTTACCCGAGCGACCGCGCTTGTCGTTAAGAACTATAAATCGGATACAGTCTGGAATGCTCGTAAGAAAATGTATTAGCGGGGAAAAGTCTGATATAGTTCATAGCAACCATAATTATGATGGAAAGCAGATCAAAGCAAAATGGAAATGAAGAGTTTGGGTACTTTAATACAATTACTAGCTGGTGGAAACAATTCACTGTTGCTTTTCCTAGTTTCTAATACATAACGCATCAGCCAGAAATTTACTTCCTCCTCATTTCCATTAATGAACAAGTTTTCAGGAACTTTTTCGTCTACAGAACGGCTGTTTCTGGCAAGTCTCCAACAATCAAAATTGTTCATAGCCCATTGAGTGGAATAGGTTGTAGTTTTAGGAACCTTTTTAATGGACATTTTATTGATTTCGGTGGTCTTAAAATGAAACCGCTGTTTTTTACAGTGTGGCTGTCGACAATTGTGGCGCCATCAGCAGACCCTCTTTTCCGGCTCGTTTCCATTCCTGAAAAGGGTTACTAAGAACGCAAACGTTACCAGGTAACTATGTCCGCGGGCTATAAAATTGTTATAAACCAAAATCATTAGGTTTATATTGCGATTTATAAATCCTCGCCACTCGGGCTGCGCCCTCATGTCTCGGAGTTTATAAATCGCATACAAACCTCAATTATGGTTTATAACTATAACTAATAATAATAATAATAATAATAATAATAATAATAATAATAATAATAATAATAATAATAATAATAAATAATAATAATAAATAATAATAAATAATAATAATAATAATAATAATAGTAATAATAAAAGTAATAATAATAATAATTGTGTAATAATAAAATAATAATAATAATAAATAAAATAATAATAATAATAATAATAATAATAGTAATAATATAATAAATAATAATGATAATAATTGTGTTCAACAGCATAATTTCTTTTTAATAACTCACCAGTAGTGAGAGATGAGAAGATAACACACACACAAAGTACCTAATACACACATACCCAGGAGGAGGAGAATTACATTTACGCATACCCACCAAAATACTTCAACAGAACCGTCTGCTTCATACTTATCCTAATATACTCAGAATAAATGTATTCCATTTAACAAGAAACTTTAAGAGGCCATACATTCATAATGAAAATTGTGTCATACCAACATCTTTCCAAGACATTTATTAATGTAAATAGGAAGAGTTCAATTACATCACATAAAATTGCTTCAAATATTGCTTTCTACGCCGGAATGCTACATAAATTGGAAGTTATTTAGAATGTTGAGAATTCTTTATCTGCACATTATTAGAATCTATTTGTGACTATCACGATGCCCCACAAACAGAGTTTGACATGTGTGTGTGTGTGTGTGTGTGTTTGCAGCATGTCTGATGTCATACATATTTCATGTCATGTTTTCTCATGTACATGATCCTTAACACCATCATGATACCAAACTAATTGCCAATTAATGTTGGTAACTAGAATTGTCAGATTTTCTAAAATATTACTTGCACATAGTGATTATGAAATTAGAATCAAAGCATCATTTCCAGGAGATATAAATGCTAATCAATGGTAGATAAGTTGAAGGAGGGCTTCGGGGGCTGGAGCCCTCTCATAATTCTGGGGCACCATCTAAATAGGTGATTTCTCACATGAACAAACTTTAAAACACAAATCCCATGTCCTATCACCCCTCCCCATCCTTAGTTAAAAATCTATCATAGCTAATAAAATAAATTTTGTGTACAAAGACAACAGATATGTAGTAATCAATGCATACTGAATCAAAGTGATTGTGACTGTTGTCAAATACAAGTTTGTGCAAAAAAATAAAAATAAAAATAAAAATGCATTGTAGTAATTTGAACATGTGACTTACGAAGCATCAATATTATACCACTCATAAATATTTTTTTGGTTATTATTGTTGTTGCAAGATTAGTTTCCTAATTAGCCCAAGGTGGCATATAGTGTGAAAGAACTTATTTACCAGCCGAAGCTCAAATAAGTTCATTGCTAATTTAACTGTCCGTTATTACACGTCCACTTGCACACAAACAGTCACACTTATTATCAGGTATAGCTGAATGGCTTCCCGCCTCTCTGTCAAGTATCATACTTTTAATTAGCACATATTTGCTTGGAGATTATTTTTAACACTTGATATTTTTACTTTTGAAAATCATAAATAATCAGTATTGTTTTTATTTTTTCTCCACACAAGTACCCTATTAAGTGAGGATTTTAATTGTGAACTTAATACCTAACCTTATAGCTATACCATTTGTCAGTAATTCCTAATAAAATAGCAAGGTGTTACTCTTGCCTACTTATATTCTACTAAGCAATCCCATCGTACATTAACTATGTTGCTATTATTTCTTACCAATCCTGAAAGAGTCATGACACTTGAAGCTACAATTTGTCTGCAGTAGCCAGCGACCTAGAAGAAATCGAAACCACGCACACTCCCTCGCTGATAGACGTTTGCGCACAATTTATGTACGTCCAAACCGCGCCTGTTTTATAAACATTGCGCGCAAATAGATATTAAAACTTTTATGGTATGCTTTTCAGATTTAGGGGGTAATTCAGTCATCTGTTAGAAAATAGCATCTTAGGTTTGGACAAGTGGAAGAACATGCAACTCCTGTTACAAGAATTGTTGATCATGTGGCAACATGTTTTAGTTTGCATCATATGCTACTTTATTATCCAATGAAGCATTACTTCAGTTACTATATACAGAGCAAAATCCAGCAGCTTCAACTCTTCTCTTGCAATGTCGTCAATCTAGAACTTTAACAATACAGAGACTTTAACCCCCATACTACGCCAAGGAAACACATACCACTACTATTATTTATTATTAAATATTCATGAGAAGAAACTTGAAATCATTGCATATATCATGGCCGTCCAAGTTCTAGTAGAGCTGGTAGGCTTTGCCCATGGTGCTCTTGATATAGAGTGCCCGCACATTCTGCCAGTTCTTCTTCAACAGGGACACGAGGAAGTTGATACCCAGGTGGATATTGCCCACCAGGTCATCCTCAGCCATGGACACGTTGCCAATAGCAACAGCCAAACACAACACCTGCACACATGAGATATAGGCTAAGGGTAAATATTTCATCAGCTTGACATTATATTTTCTTTTATCACTTTAGCATTACCACAATTAAGGTCACTCTTGTACACAACCAATCAAGACCCACTCCAGGGATTCCCACAGATTTATCACAGGGGAAGAGGAAATTTTTAGTCACAAAAAAATTCACGACTATGAAACTGATACTTAGACTGAACTATTACAAATTGCTATTGAAGAACCAGACAGTCATAATTTTAAAGAAGTGTTGGACAAGCAGTGGAGTAATTAAGCTATAGTTTTTTATACTTCCTTCAAAATTTTCGCAGGGTAAAAATTTTTCTTTAGGGGGGATGGAATCCCAGGGCTCCCATCATCTGTATGAACCCTGCACTCTATTGATTATAACCTATTCCCAGTTTTGTATAAGGAGAAAAACAAAACAAATAAAAACAGCAACCACTTCTTTGCAATCCTATCATTTCCATCAGGGAAACAAAAATGTCAGCATTTCCACAGGCTCACCTTCTTCATCTGGAACCTGATGGTAGCCTTCACTTCATCTATCTTCTGCTTCAGATTGTCATTGTGTGTGACGAGAGTGGGGAACTTGCCAGCTCTGTTCAAGCCAGGACCGAGCAGTCTCGGAATCTGCTTGATCAAACTGTCTGACGCCACAAACGCATCATACTTACGAGCTACAACAAAGACAAAAACATGGTAATAAATAACATCCCCAAGGCTATACCAAAACTCAAATACATGTGAGAAATAATGTGCCAGTTCAATACACTAAACGACACAGAATCGTGTAATGACAACTAACCAAGTTTCTTGACCAATTTCTTGTCCTTGTTGAGTTTCTTGAGAGCATCGACGTCCATGCATGGAAAGCCAGCTGCATTCGCTTCGTCACAATGGGAGGCGTCGCCCAGTACACACACCCTCATCTTAGGACGGGGGATATGACGCAATCTGAAACATTCAGCAAGCACACGGAAACACTTGTATAAGGAAAACACAAACAAAAACGTCAACCGTTAAAACTTGCTAGCATATAAGTGCAAACATGATCTGGCTGGGCTGCCTATCACTATAACAAGATGGTGCTGTCAAACTACTGCAAGGCAACATTTGGTTACAACCATTTAGCAGCATTTTCCCTTGAAATTTCAGAGGGGCTCCAAGAATGCACCAGAATTACTAGTACTATACACTGTAGTCACGATATAATTAAAGTTCTGATGACTATAAAATCAAAGTGAAGCACCACTTTGGTATTGCACGCTAATTCACAAAATCACTAACATCTGGTATACAGATGGGATCTAATAGTGGGTATCATCCACTTCACAGATATATATATAAACTGAGGCATCACGCACTGGGTCATACGGCCACAATGAATCATAATCCTCATAAGTCACTCAGTCATGTGTGCTCACACCCCTATTAGCCAGTTCCTATCAGCAATAGGAGAATGTAGCAACAACAATCAACACTTGATATGGTAAAGGGTCTCACAACAATGGTTACCAACTTATTAGTACAAACTCACCAACATCCACACCAACAGCGAATGACCTGCTCAAAATGGCAGACATTCTTCCCAATATTTTTAAGACCCCTGGGTGAAGGGTCCGGATCAAGGCGAGAAAAACTTTGCTGACACTTTACCGCCGCAAAGAAATTTACCACCCTGACCCTACCAAACTGATCTAGTACAGTTTGGTGCGACCCACTTACTTGACAGTACCACTGAAACGCTTATCCTTCTGTGGGTCATAGTTTTTGAGAGATATCTGAAGTTCTACAGTCTCTACAAACTTCCTTTTCTTGTCCTCTGATCCTTGCAGGACTGTACGGACTCCGTCGACTAGAGTTTCTCGGCCGATTTTACTGCAAATAGTCGCGGATGGGAGAGATAAATGCTGAAGATGGATCACAGTGGATACTCTTACCTCATCCTTGGATCTTCTGTCTCCCTGAAATAGGCAACCACGCGCTGAAGGACCGTCTTTGCACATGCGCACGGATTTAAATACCCCCAGCTGGCGGTAATTGTTTAATGGTATTCATGATGTGCGGTTTTGTAATTCAACTAGCTCAGCGGAGTGCGAATTGTCTGCGAACACACACACGGGGGAGAAACTGCCCCCGCATTCTTCTCCTGCGTGTTTTTATACCACTGATTGAGCGCTCTAATGTCCGTGAGGCTCTACCTTGGGCAGTGTTCTGGCCCACATAGATCTTTGACACTGTTTTGCAAACTTTAGTAGCTGTCCAGTGGCCGTGTGTGTTGGAACTTCGTAAGAAGTTGGACCCTTGACCTCGCCTGCACAGTAACAGTAAACTCAGCCGCACTTCAGGAGCCATGGAGACTGGAGAATGGAAGGGTAGTAAGGTGAGTGAGTCATTAGGAGCTACAGGAATGAATAATTTTGTGTGCTTGAGAAGAAATGATATTGGCTATGGAATTCAGTCTGTGTCGTGTACATATATAGTGCATGGAATAGAATGGCTGAGAAATCCAGCTGTGCTTTTAAACAGGCTGTACAATTGCTTTATACTAATGCTTAAAATATGATGTAGATAAAGTTGAGTTTGGTCATTGTAAGGCTTCACAGGCAATTGCTTAATTAGCAGCTGAGGTTACGTATATAAAAGGGCCTCAATTGCTGAGTTCTGTTGGTTAGAAGCTGAAAGACAGTACTTACATACAGACACAACAAAAAAGCTGAATAGTATTGGTGTTGTTGTGGCTAAAAAAATTTCATCTAGTTATTTGAGAACTGGAAGTTGTGGCTTTTTAAATCTTGTGGGGGTGGGAGGGGGGGACTTCAATGTAAAACTTGCTCATGCTTTTTTACTAGCTATTAAGTAGGTGCAGCTGCTTTATCTGAGATTACACAAGGTAGTCAAAGAATGCTATACTATAGTCTTTCTATACTACACTGAAAAGTAGCTTTTTGGCTACCAATACTAAATAAACTCCCAGTTTCTTTGAGACTTGACAGTTTATTAAAACAGTTAGCTGATTCCTACTGCAGGTGGCTGTTTTATTATATGACTGCTTTATTTAATGTTTGTCTAGTCTTGGATAATACCAGTGGTGACTGGAAGCAGTGACTGATATGCAGTTATACTAACATAGTTGTCACATTGACCTACCACAGGCAGACACGCAATTGCCTCAACCAGATTTTAATAAACCACACCCACTATAGGACTTTTTACTGTCTCTCAGTCAAACGCGTTTCATATTTATTGTTGCTAACTTGCTCATTTCTTGTACCTAGTGAAGACACATGGCAAGTTCTCCTCTTGCAGTCATAACTCTTGTGGTTACATCATACCCAGGGGTTCATTTAAGGGTTATAGACCCATCTCTTATCAGTCAGGACTGAGCTAGCTGTGAAGTGGTCTCACATCCAGTTTGTTTCCCACCATTCTCATATTACACCTGTCGACATTGTTGTAGTCTTTCCTTGTGTCTTGCTGACATCTTGTGTATGACGATAGCTACGTAGTTGTCGTGTGCAGACAAACATGAAAATATGTATCTGTAACTCATAGGAGACAGTAATTGGTTTGTAGTTTATATTTATTTGGTGAGTATGGTGGATTGATTTTGATTACACTAACTCTAAGGCAATTTAGTGGTCAAACGATGGTAAAAGTTGCTTAACTTTGTGGTGAATTAAAAGTTTAGTGTAGTAATATGTTTATGTAATGCTTGTCACTACATGTGCATGCATGCGGTGTTGAGGGAAGAACTATAAGTGATGTACTTGGGATAGACAATGCTAACTACATGAAGTCTCTCACGTACTAGCTCAATGAACTAGGACTTATATAGCTTCAGCCCCTTTTATTAATAGCTCGTTAATTGTGTTTATTCCTTTATTCTGCAGGTGGTGCTGGCGCTTCTCTTGGCAGCTCTGAGTAAGTTTCAATGTATGACATACGGTAACAACTCGAGTGAAATATTGAAATTATATGCTTTGTTCTTATAATTAGATATTTGAATTGGTAAACTGAGAATGTGAACTAGTATAAACAGATGCCCCATTCATGCGTGGGAAAGATTGCTAGTATAACAGAGTGGATTACATATAGCATGGATAATACGTTGTATGGATTACATGTAGTCATTGTAGAAGGGTTGGGGGCACAGATGAAATAATGCCCTGTGGGATTTTACATCCATTAGTCACACCATATGGTCACACGTTGGGAATTTGCTGTATTACTAGATAGAATACATACAAGACCTGTAGCATTTCCTACTGGACTAAGTGGCTATTATGTGACCACTCCCATAGCCACACCCTCGTATTTATCCCCTGGGAACATCAGAAACTTACATTTCGGACTCCACCCCCCTTTTTTGTGGAGTAAAGTGACAGATTGGAATTAAGTGCAGATATCATCCTATAAAACACTAAAGACTAATTTATGTTACAAATTTATTTAGCAATGGACAAAATCACCATAGTAATAGCAAATTTTTCTTAGTTCTAACAGCCAATATGTCAGGGCTTCAAACAGGATTTTTTAGGTGTGGGGGGGGGGAGGGGTTTCGAATGTTAAAAGTAAGTTACTTTTTTGTTTCCAAATGACTGAATCATTCCAAATTCACTATAGTATGTACTTCTTTCCCGTTTTAGATTAAGTTTCTGTATTTGCTGTTTTCTGGGTAACATGCAATTAGAGCTAAAGAGGAGCCAATCAAATGTCCGGTTGTCTCTAATATTTCAGAACCTACGAACGGCAGTAAATTTGACCCAGATAATATGTGAATTCCTGTGGTGGTATCATTGTAGGTTGCTGTTTACAATAAACACGCTCACACACATTCACACAAACACAACGTTCGTGGCAGTGAACCTTTGTTTGCATCCATAAACACATAAAGCTCAGTACAAACAAACAAAATTAGAAAAAAAGATAGTATATAATACTTGAGTGTTTTTTTTTCCTTTCTAGAAAACTATGCATGTAGCATTTATATAATCAGTTAATAAATTACTCATTGTTAAATTAACAACTTCCTTAGTTAATGATTTGCAGTCATTCTCGATTGATAGTTGCCATAATTGCAGTTTTTACCAGCCAATAATGTTTAGCAAAATATAACCCGGCAGTTTGACTTCTTGCCGAAGTCTTCCTCAGGGTCAGGACAAGAAGTCAGAACTTTGGGTTAAATTTTAATTAAACATACATTGGCTGTTAAAACTGGGGGGAAAATGGTACTATTACAATTTCCTTAATACATTAAAAGAGCAAAATTATAACTTATAGGACATTAATATGCTAGTATAATAGAAACCAATCCACACCCATTGTACTCAAGTCATAATCCATTCACTCTATAAAAGACAGGTGGATACAGTGAGTTAGGACATGGTAGGTGCAGTGGTGTATACTGGGAGGCTAGGATCATGCATTGCTGGCTTAGTACCTTTTTTCAAATTTTTGTCAAATTTTCAGATATTAATTTCAGGCTACTCTGCTAAAGTTAAGGTCTTAACCGTTCGGGGCAAATCACCATGACGACCAGTCTTTTGAGGAATCTCAACTTTCCGGAGTGACTTTATCTTCGGGTCCCTCCCCCACTGATGTCTCACTAATCCAATCACACATTTACTCACCCAATTAACAGCATCACCGGCCTGGCTAATTAGACAGTAATGGTAGACTTTTATTGAGCATGGGCAAGAGAGATAAAGTAGCTAGCATCTCCTTCACACGTGTTGGGTCATTCTCAGCTGAATAAATAATAGTAGGTGTTTTTCTTAGTTTTTATGGCTGATGAATATAATATATATATATATATATATATATATATAACACTTTAATAAACTTGGTGTAGTGTACATATACTCTGACCTAACCATTTCAACCCACAAACTTCATCTTGCAGAAGCATGCAAACACACAAATATATCACATTCACACATTACAATGCACAAAACAAAACACGCGAACACGTCACACAAAACACAAACACCAAGTTCTAGACGAAATATTTGAACTCGGTTATTTTCTAGAAATGAGCCAGCCATTATGGTATGTGAGTAGCATATGACATTCTGAAGCCAATGGACTAACAAGACACGCATCGTTGAGTAGCTACAGCTTCTAGTGTTCCAGGCTGACCCAGATTCTCTATCTCCCTCAGGCAATCTCTGAGAATCAATTACATGTGACACAACTGCACATCAATGCAGATATAGCTTCATTGGGAATTATTATACTTGATTCAGTCATTCTTGGCTGAAATAATTATAATAATAGCAAATTTTTGTCGTTCTAACAACCAATATTGTTAATTAACCCGACGTTTCGACTTCTTGCCGAAGTCATCAGTTAACCCTGAAGAGGACTCCGGCAAGAAGTTGAAACGTCGGGTTAATTAACAATATTGGTTGTTAGAACGATAAAAATCTACTATTATTATCATACTTATTAAGAATGTGTGTATAGATAGGGGCGTGGTGTGGACGACTTTTATTAGGATATAGAAAGAACAGCAAAATGAAGTTGCTATTAATAAATGAATAAATACTTCCTATTGTTGTTTATCCGGGCAGTGTAGGACCAAAGAATACTTGTAAGTTCTAAAATTTCCATATCTTCAAATACGCTATTTTCATGCAGCTACTGAAAGGCTACTCATTGCCACCAACTGTGAAAATATTGTAAGTACAAAGACTTATTTTGAGAGAAAATCATTGGCACATGTCCACGTTAGAATATCGTATAAATGGTTGCTTGACTTTCCAATTCTCAATCTTCCAACTTTTTTCTTTTTCGAAATTTATGATGCTTCTCGTTCTCGTAACATTAATAGCCGCGATGTGCCAACTGTATACATGGAGAGAGTGCATGTGTCAGATAAGCTTCAATAGCTGAGAAATTTCATTGAATGCTACGGAAGCCTGCCTAGTTGATCAAGGTGCCCACGATTTTGACGAGCGGATTAACGAGGTTTAGTTGTAATTAAATGCCCCTAAATCAGCTAGGGGACATTGAGCAGATCTTTCTGAGTGTCATGGTGATGGTGTGACATGTACATCACATGTGCACAGTCGTAGCAGAGGGTGCGACTTGGGCCACACCTCTTTTTTTGCCACGCTAATTTATTATTAAGCGCATGCGCAAAATAAATTGCTAATAAGGGGCATGGCGAGGTAAAAGTCGGCTACAACACCTGTGGCCACGCGAGATTAACGTTGTTGCGTGGCTTCCAAGCTGAGCGATCAGACTGTGGGTGTTCTAGCGAAACCTCATCAACCAATCCTGGAAAGCACTTCTGCACATAGACTCTAAATGTAAGAATGGATGAGCTAGATGAAGTGTAGCTATTGTTTGTAGTGATGAATTAGTAGATGCATCAGAGCAACCCAGCAGTATTCTTTTTTCAGAGATGATTGTTTTATTGTGCTAAGAGAAGCTTACAGTATTGTACAATTGTATTATTTTATTAAAGTTTAAAATATGATTTTATTTTAAAAAATGTTTCATTATCTTTTTTTTTTTTGTACAACATTTTGAGATTCTTGCAAAGCCACTTCATTGGTGGAGGCACATCCACCTGCAATCACACACACACACACATACACAATCACACACACACACACACACATACAGTTTACAAAACAAAATACTCTAAATATAGACAGGCCACACCCACAAAAGTCATTGGCCACACTCATATTATCATAACCACACCCATTTCCAGCCGCACCACCCTAAAAATGCTTGCTACGGGTCTGATGTGTCTATAGTTAATAATAGTACAACTATCACCTGTTGCTAAAATAACAAGGAACAGATGGCGAGAATTCTTAAATTTCAATGCTCTAGTTTTACCATCAATATTGTACCTTGTTGATCAGTGTGGGTGAAAGATGAATGTGTGTGTGTGTGTGTGTGTGTGTTTGTGCATCCGTTATAGTGTATACATTGTGTATGCATGTGAGGTATCTGTGTGCACGTGTAGGTTTGTGCATGTGTGTGTGTGTGTGTGACTATGTGTATATAAGTGTGTGCATATATGATGGTATTAGTGTGCATGTATGTTTAAGCATGTTTGTGTACGTGTGTGAGTGTGTATATATATGTGTGCATGTGTATGATTGTGTGTATGTGTGTGTGTGAGAGAGAGAGGTGCATTCTTGTTCATTAGACCAAGAAGGTATCGGCTATAATACATCGTGGTTGAGCGGATATTCCATCTTGTTTGGTGTACTCCCATGACAGTTGTCACTTCCGACATTTGATACTCAGTGTATTAGTTCCTGTAGTCATAATATTTAGTAGTCACACTGGAGATCACATGACTAAACGCGCACACACACACACACACACACACACACACACACACACACACACACACACACACACACACACACACACACTAAGGTGATACTGCAGTTTTTGTGAACATGCTAAGTACTGGTTTCTCATCCACTGTGAACAGCTGATAAAATCACCACAAGCCATTATAAAAGTAGAAATACACACCCACCTCTTCCCCTATTAATTGCACCGGTTGACATAAGTTTCACCTGATATACATATCTGTGGTGAAGTTTAATAGTGCACAAAATAGTTTCAAACAAGTTAATTTCATGATGAGTCCTGGCGAGGGGTGGGGTTTAAGGTATTATGAACGTGTGCGGTTCAGGGCAGATTGGAATTTAGGCTATGGTTTGAGAGTTCAGCTCTGAAGTTTCATTCTACAGACCTGGAATGAAATGGGGGCGGAATTTTTCAATAGCAACAATACAATGTCCTAAAACAGATGTTTTGGTTGTTCTGCAATTTGAATAGCACCTGGTAAAGTAGAATCACAGTGTGCAGGTGTGTAAAGTAACAGTAGAATCACAGTGTGCAGGTGTGTAAGAAATAAAGAAAAACATTATAGTCTTAATTGGAGTGACAATTAATTGCCACTTAAAAACATTAATGAATGTTATATGTTTCATATAATTCCATCAGTACTACCTCAATACATAATTAAATAAATTCAATATTTTAACTTCAATTAGTGGCATATATAGTTTGGTATCCAGTGTGCGTAGGTTGCCATGGCAATGCAGCAGGGAGTGGCAGTGGGTCCGACATCGAGCCCTCTCCCGTGGCAATGTTGGTTGTTCTGACTAACTCCAGTGACAGTAGCATCACAGTCTCGTGGGAGGAAGCCGAGAACACCACCTATACGGTTTCGTACAATATCACTTACATTATCACAGTGGGAGGGGTCCAGTTGTCATCGAAAAGTTCAGCGACGAGCGACACAGTGCTTATGGTGACAGACGATGCAGTAGTGCCCGGGGTTACTGTGACGGTCTCCGTGTTGGTTAGCAATAGTATGGGACTCACCAGTAACCTGACTGTCAGAGAAGACATAGTTGATGGAGGTATGCCTATAGACATGTACTGTATGTACTTGGATCTTGTATGTGGTGGTCTAGCTGCAGCTGAGGGAGCTCTGAGTGTTGTATTCATTGGACAGGGTGTGTATGTATGTATGCATTAGATGAGGGAGGTAGACAGTGTGAATTTATTGATGACTAATGGAACCATTTGTGTGTGTGCATGTGTGGGGGATATGCATGTATGTATGTGTGTATGTTTTCCTGGGAAGTGTTTTTTAAAAATTATTTATAGCAATAATTATGAATTCATTAATTCATTGTCATTCTTAATAATTATCAATTATTATTATTAATTATTATTATTGTATTTATTATTATTATTAGTAGTAGTATTTATATACATGTACATATTATTATTATTATTCTATTATTATTATTTTTACTACAATTATTATTATTATTATTATTATTATTATTATTATTATTATTATTATTAGTCACTAATTACTATTATTATCTATTTTCATGGTAAATTTCTAAATAAGATTAAGGCTTTTGATTACTCCATATTTAAAGCTATAAAGGTACAATCTTTGTGTTGATAATAATGCTTTTTCTGTTTCAGTCTTTGCCCCTGCAGTAATGAACTTGAACGTGGGGGCATCTACAGTAGGGGTCGTGCCAGCCGTCAATCTAACTTGGGACAACAGGTTTGACGAGGTCTCACCGACAGAGTTCCGTCTGTCGATCATTGCAGATAATTTCGCTAATGAGACTCGAACTCTTTCCTCCTCGGTGACGGCTGCCATTGGGCCTAGTGATCACTCATACATGTGGGATAACTTGAGCTTCTTCACACGGTACACTTTCATTGTGGTGGCTGTGTACAATCTGACAGGATCGGAAGCAGTTGGCAGTGGTGTTAGTGTTGATCACACTACTGAGGAAGGGGGTAAGTGGGTGTGACTATTCTGTACCGGCTGTGTAGTACGAACATGTGTGTACGTACAGCGAAACATTAATTATGCTAACTAATTGAGGATTGAAGTGTTCATGAAGCAAATTGTTCAAATAATCAAATTAATAGAAAAACAAATTAAAATTTTTTCCTGCTATAATATTTATAAGACCCACAAGTGCATGTTATCCATTTTAGAAGCTAAAGTTGTCAACTTCCTTTGTTTTTCTTGTCATCAGTGATGTTCATTTTGAAAGTAACACACATAGCTGTTACAGTTTCTCCCGTCTTTAACCTCTTGATAATTGTAAGCTTGTTCTCGATGTAAACATTTTCTTCTTTTTTTAATTTTTTTTTCTACCCGTTCAACTGCCTCCGCACAAACAACTGGAGGTAGCCGTGCTTAGCAACAAAAAAGTGACCAAATAATCATCACTAAATGGGCGTGTGGTCTTTTTCTTGTTCAGTTGATTGACATTCGGATAATCAATGTTCCACATAACACTGTTGACACTATCACATTTCTTATAGTCTATTAATGATATTCATGAATTATTAATGAGATTCATGACTCCTGGGATATGTTGATTTATTGGATGTTAAAGTAAAGTCAATATCTAATCTTTTCCTTCCAGCGCCATCTCCTGTGGGCAATATCGGCGTTATATTTGATGAGGAAAGTTCTTTCTTCAACGCCACCTCTCAGATATTACTCATATCAGTCAGAATATCGTGGGACACACCCACACAGCTCAATGGAGTCCTCCAGAGCTACCAGGTTGCATTCTCTGGGCCAGGTGGTGATATCGTTGACCAGAATACGTCCATTACGAACATTACATTGCCTTCTCTCTCCCTCACACCTTACACCGAGTATGTGGTCGTTGTCACGGCTACGACTGGAGGAGGCAGCAGCATGGCTAACACGACTGCACTCACTCCAGAGGCAGGTGAGCATGCCCAAGGCAACAAGTGGGTGGGCGTGACTGAAATATACATATGGTATTTTTAGAAGGCCCTCTCTAGATTGGGTACAATGGTGAAAAATGAGGTCATTTAAATGATTCAAATTTTTTTTTGTATGCAATAGAAAATGTCATGTGACCTCACTGAATTGTCATGTGATCTAATATCTTGCTTAGATCCAACTCCTCCATTAAACGTGAGCCTCTCCTTGGACACGCCCTCTGCCATGTATAACTCTACCAGCAACTCCTTCACCATTAATGCCTCAGTGTCTTGGGATCCTCCCTCCCAGAGCAATGGAGTCCTCGCTAACTATACAGTGACCATCATATGTGTGGATGGCTACAGAGAGATCATCAGCATTACTGTGGACAGCTCTACCAATACCTTGACTGTTTCTGTTGTGGTGAAACCTTACCGATTGTATTTTGTCGTGGTAACTGTTGCCAATGGTGTTGGATCAGCATCTGCTAATTCAAGTGCGGTGTTCTCCCCTCAAGCAGGTATAGATAGGATTAGGGTTTTGTTAAAAGCACACTATAATTTCACCAAGTACATGTAGTGTGTACAGTAAAAAAGGGTCCATTAATTTTCAGGTTCGATTTTCTCACTACATCTAACGTTTACGTATGGGCATATATATATATATATATATATATACATATATACTATTATAATATAATATTAATTATATTGTATTATATATTTTTTAAAGAAAAATTGTGTGTAATTGTGAGAGAAATTCTTCATGCCCTGTATTTGTTACAACTCCTAAAGATATACAGATCTATTATCACGTTTACAATTTCTTTCTCAGCCTTCTTTTAGTCATAGCATGAATCTCTCTTTCAGAGGGTTTTTAAAAAAGGCAATACGGAATAAAATAAAATTGTTTGTCTGTCACTGTGTTTGAACCCAGGACCACTTGCCTAACCACTATCTAGTGAAGAAAATTTTTTTAATGGAAAAATAGGAGTTTAAAAAAAGAAAAGAAAGTAAATTCTCTTTGTGTTGAGAGTGAGTTATTGCTTAGCAGTTTCCCTGAACACTAACAGTACATGCAAAATTGAAAAAATATTAGTTGCCTTTAGGTTGCCATGGCTCAGTGGTTAAAGAAAGCCCTTGTACATTAGGCATGTGGTCTTGGGTTCGATCTGTTGTCATTTCTTTACAATTCTGTGATGGTTTAAGTTGTTTGTAAAAGAGTGAGTGCATTACATAAATCTTGTGAATTGGTTACTACATACAGTGTAAATTTTTTGATGAATAATTGGAAAAAAAAAATGTATTAATTTGCAACAAGGTTAACATAGTGCAGGTAACAAACTAATTTGACACAGAGTGTGAATGTCTTTTCTTAGATCCAACTCCTCCATTAGACGTGAGCCTCTCCTTGGACACGCCCTCTGCCATGTATAACTCTACCAGCAACTCCTTCACCATTAATGCCTCAGTGTCTTGGGATCCTCCCTCCCAGAGCAATGGAGTCCTCGCTAACTATACAGTGACCATCATATGTGTGGATGGCTACAGAGAGATCATCAGTATTACTGTTGACAGCTCTACCAATACCTTGACTATTTCTGTTGTGGTGAAACCTTACCGATTGTATTTTGTCGTGGTAACTGTTGCCAATGGTGTTGGATCAGCATCTGCTAATTCAAGTGCGGTGTTCTCCCCACAAGCAGGTATGACAGTGTAGGGACTAGGCTACTTGTGTGGGTTGGCTGTGGAGATATGTAGAGAATCATTTAATGTAAAGAACAGACACGATGTAATGAGCCTCATATGCTTGTGTGCTCACACTGAAAATCAGTTAATTACAGCTTTTATTATTATTATTATTATTATTAATACTACTATTATTATTATTATTATTAATACTACTATTATTATTATTATTATTAATACTACTATTATTATTATTATTATTAATACTACTATTATTATTATTATTATTATTAATACTACTGTTATTATTATTCTTATTATTATTATTAATACTACTATTATTATTATTATTATTATTATTATTATTATATTATTATTAATACTATTATTATTATTATTATTATTATTATTATTATTATTATTATTAATACTACTATTATTTGATAGTTAATAAACTTCAACTCTTATTATTATTACTACTATTATTATAATCAGTACTGTCTATTTTACGAAACTTTTAGTTACTAAGGTGATTGACACAGCTGATGTGTTAATTACTGCCGTTGTATACATACTATATGTACTGTAGCCCCGGACCCGGTCGCCAATCTTGTGTTCCAGTTTAATGAATCCAGTGGTGTGTTTGACTCCGCCCTTCAGATCCTCAACATCACAGTAAATGTGATGTGGTACCGACCGGTCAACATCAATGGCCCAAATGTCACGTATATCCTAGACATCCGACGTCGCGACGATGATGACCATGTGCTCACCACCGACTTGTCTGAGGAATCTGTGCTCTCCAGTGTGTTAGTCCAGCCCTTTCAGTCTTACCGAGTATCAGTCGTGGCCACTAATGAGGTGGGGAACAGCACTGTGACGTCCATAGTGGAACGCTCTCCTGAAGCAGGTGGGTGGGGCAAACTGGGGGTGAGTTTGTTAAAAAAAAATCTGAACATTTAAAGATGGGAGGGGGGAGTTTGGAATGGGAAGGGATTTCCAGGTCTCATTATAATCATAATCATAATCATCATCATCATCATCGGTGTCATGCAGGATTTTTTTGCTTGGGCGATGGGAGGTACTGCCATACTTAGCCACACCCATTTTTTAGACCCACACTACTTTCATACACATGTCAATATGAAAGTTATACTGTATGTATATAATATATGTATATTCACCTCACATCAGTGTTTGGGCAAGTGCTTAATTTTATAATCCTACTACTCATAGAGTTCAACTTTACGTAGCTATACTTGTACTATTATTTACTTACAAAAATGCTATGACCACAAGAACACTCCCTCCCACTTCTGTATGAAACCTTTTTTGATTTACTTGTACGAGTTATAAAGCACTAACGGTATACATATATATATATATATATATATATTATATATATATTCAGCTTACACATTTTGTATGGTAATACTGTACATATTACATATACTGTATGATATCTTCACTGACTCTGTGCTTGTATCATGCTACCCAGAATCTTCACCTCCCCAGAATGTAACCGTCTCTCAAATCATGTCCACATCTGCTCTCATCTCCTGGCTAGAACCAACCAATCCTAACGGAGATATCCAATTCTATAATCTCACCATTGCCAGTGCTGGTGGGGGCGTGGTCATCATTGGAGGCGTGACCAACACATTGTCGTTAGTCATTCTGAACCCTTTCACGGCGTACACGGTCACAGTGCGGGCCGTGCATGTGATAGATGGGGAAATGAGCGTGCCCGTCAGCTTCACAACAGATGAGGACAGTAAGCCATTCGTTTCTATTTTAAGAATTTTAATAACATTTGCTATGTTCGAACTATCCCATTAAACAGTTCATTATGTATATTGTTAAATTTTCTATGCTTACATATAATTATATATATATATATATATACAAGGTACAGTATTCTATGCTGTATCTTTTGGAATAACTCAGTTGTTAATAATAGCAAAATTTTTTTTGTTCTAACAGCCAATATTAAAACTTAACCGGACATTTCGACTTCTTGCAGGGATGACCTCTTCAGTTTTAATTAACAATATTGGCTGTTAGAACGAGAAATTGTTTTGCTATTATTATAATTATTCAGCCGAGAATCAGTGAATCATAGCTCAGTTGTTTACAGTATGCATTTCTTTCTTTCTTCTCCTTTAGTTCCTGGAGACATACGGAACTTGAGTCTGAGCCACAATGGCAGTCACTTCCTCATATTGTGGCTGGACCCCGTGGATCCCAACGGTGCGGTCAGATACCTCGTTAATCTCACTTGCACCGACTTGTTTCGTGGAACCACTTCAGACGTTGTAACTTTACGGCAGACTGTGGACCTTGAACTTGTTGTGATGGGAGTGTTTCTCCCGTACACTCGTTGCCTAGTGATGGTCGCACCTCTGACAACTGCAGGTCAAGGGTCAACGAGTACCCAGACTCTAGTATCGGATGAAGAAGGTAAGAGATTGTGTGCGTTTTCTTGTGGTAGTTAGCAGTAAACTATGAGATTGTCATGTTCACAACTTCTTTCTCAGCCTTCTCACATATTCATTAGAAGTACTCCTTCCCTGTCACTTGATTTTTTAAACAGTACAGAATTAATTTTCAGAATGAAGTTTCAGAGTGGTGGTCTTATTTATATAATAAACTGTTTTTGAAATTTCAGGGAATTTGTCAATTCCATAAAACTGATCAATTTGGAGCAAATGCAATCTTTATGACATTCTTTAATTTTTAAGGGAGGGAGGATATTATGCACATTATTATGAGGGAGGGGGGGGGGTGGGGGGGGAGAGGGGCTAAATGCTCCCCAACTGAATTGTTTAAAAGAGCCTGTGAAAGAGAAAGAATACACTCTATGATATTATTATTTTTTCTTTCCAGCTCCAAGTGCAGTCCCCGATGTGTCCGTCTCTGAAGTGGATGGATTTATTCTTGTGTCCTGGTCTGAGCCTCTTGCTCCTAATGGTGACCTCCGTTACAACTTGTCGCTGGAGATCACTGACCTCTTCCTGGATACGGTTGTCAACACGCTGTCTTTCACATTCATCAGTGAAGTGACGGTGCTCAACACCAGTGTTGCCGTGCGGCCGTACTTCAACTACACAGCGACTGTGCTACCCTTTACCAACCGCGGCCCAGGTCCTAGTACTACTGGAGTATTCACCTCCGAGCAGGAAGGTAACATACCTACTGCACGTGCTTATCTTGGGCACTGAGGGTGTAAAGTGATATGTACATATGCACCTCTACTTGATTTCTGTACTGAGCATGTGCGTAACTATTAATTAGCTAGACACGTGCGTGGGTGTAGTGGATGAGGTGAAAGGTGCTAGTCGAGGCCATATAGTGTCCAGCAGAACATATTGTGCCTGAAGGTGTTGTGTGTGTGCATGTGTGAGGTTGGAAGTTTGTGTACTTAGCTATGGCAATTCTGAACCTAGTCAGAATGCCATCATACTAAGGGAGAGAATCACCCACAGCCATGTTCTAGGAAATTGTAAGAATCATTTCTGTATGGTGTACTCAATTGTGACCTTTACCTCAGAATTGGATTGTACATAATACAGTATATATATATATTTTTTTTGCGGGGGAAAGAGTTAGGTATGTATTTGAGAGTGTAAAAACTGACTGAGTTGCATATTTAACTCTCTAATTACTCTACCTTATCAATAAGTTCGCCCCCCCCCCCCCCCTCCCACTCCCTGCCCCCTTACCCCCTTATACTTTTATCTTGACCGACATTGTTTTTATCTGTCCAGCCCCTCAGGGCGACATCCTTCTGGACAACTTCCTCTTTCTCAACACATCTCACATCTTTGCTAACTGGACTGAGCCATCCTTACCCAATGGGAGACTGTGTTACAGAATTAACTTGACTTCCACGGACCTTTTCCGAGAAACCTTTGTGACCTCACTGTTCCAGGAGGTGGAGGAAACTTATGTTCTTCTTGCTGTAGACATGCTCTTCTACACTGAATACAACTTCAGTGTTCTTCCTTTGACAGACGGAGGTCTCGGAGAAACAGTCTCCACCTTTTTCCGAACACGACAAGAAGGTGTGTCATTGTGGTGTGTGAATCCACTAATGTAGAAGTTGTTTAGAATAGTTATTTGTAAAAAACAAACGAACAAAAAGCAAAAAACAACAACAAAAAACAAAACAAAAAAAAACAAAAAAACAAAACGACAAAATACCAAAAGAAGTAAAATGAAGTATGTATAACATAATTAAGCCTATAGTATTTATCATTGAATTATTCAATTTATAGTGCCTCAAGGTAACATCTCAATAGTGCTCTTTGACTTCAGCAATTCTTCTCTTCTTGTGAACTGGTCTGAACCACCTTTACCCAACGGAGATCTTCGCTATCTTGTGAACGTGTCTTCCATGGACCTCTTTACTGGCAGCTATTCCCAGCTCGCACCTGTGGAAGTGTCCACCACCAGTGCTGCCCTGGACACGCCCAGGCTGTTTTATGTGGAATACAGGGTTTCCGTTGTGGCGTTTACGTCAGCAGGGGCTGGTAGCTCTTCTGCAATGTCTTTAGTGACGCCAGAAGGAAGTAGGTGTAGTTGTGGAGGGTGTGTTGTGAGTGGGGGTATGAGATGTTTGTAAGACGTATGGATTTGAAGTGGGTGTGACCTTCGATTCGTTATGATCTTGGTTTTTACTTTAGTTCCAATAAAGAATAAAGTTACTTTTACTCCTGATCTTGTCAATATTGACATATTAGTCTTGTATTAACTTATAATCTTGGCAATCTAGTTTCTTTTTAGTGTAATGCAGCTTCTCTTGCACTTCTTTTTTCGAATTAAAAGTGATTAATATTTTGATCTTGTGCATTATTCCCTCTCTGCACGTGTTATGTCTTCTCTTTTATTTTCCCATTCCAGTTCCGGAAGGTGCCGTCACATTAGATGAAGTTACGTTTGTCAATTCCACTCACCTTCTTCTGCGATGGTCTCAGCCTCGTTTACCCAATGGTGTCCTTCGCTATCAGTTAAACGTTACATCGACGGACCTTGTAACTAATGTCACTGAGAGCCTCATCTCTGATACTGTGGGTGCTGCCTTCTCTTCTAGTATCTTGTTGCTTGTTGCCAGGAATTTCCACACACAGTATGAGGTATCTGTTGTACCTTTCACGGGAGCAGGCAATGGAGTGGGAAACTCCACAGTCTTACAAATTCCACAAGGAGGTAAAGGGTGATTGATTTTTTTTTCCAACTTTGACTTGTAAGGGAATCAGGAGCTGTATTGTATGTCAGAGGTGGTTTCCGTTTCAAATATTAACAATCCTTTAATTGCAGTAGATGAAGTTGATATCACTAAATGACAATGACTAGCCGTATTGAATTAATACTTCCTTAGCAATATATTATAATTATATTTATTGCAGCTTTGATATTTTTTCTTGAATATTTCCGCATCACGCGAGCGTTCTGTATTCTCCCATATTGTACGGTTTATATTGTACGGTACACTACGCATGCGCGTAGCGAGTAAAATCAA
>WLWI01001134.1_pt1 | contig 23300 bp, 10 predicted proteins | sample 6701501 | NCBI WGS metagenome assembly WLWI01 (sample SAMN12718690, study PRJNA515312) | sponge metagenome | isolation source: marine sponge | host: Mycale hentscheli | place: New Zealand: South Island, Marlborough, Capsize Point | collected 2014-11-01 | reverse complement strand
TGGAAGAATAACACATCCATGTCAACTACATGCACATGACCGTCATGTCACGTGTCAACTACATGCACATGACCGTCATGTCACATGTCAGCAATAAAACATCGTCTCTGCTCCTCCTAACTTGGAATATTGTACATGGCCCGAACTTCCCATCATTCCAAACAAAATGTTCACGTATAGGAATGTATAGGAATGTTGCACACACATGTGCGCTATATCTCATACATGTGCGCTATATCTCATACATGTGCGCTATATCTCATACATGTGCGCTATATCTCATACACAAAAACCCTTCACTACTCCAACACCACACTTCTCCCAGCCCCACCCCTTAGCCCCACCCCCTTGCCTCATTCACCTACCTGTATGACACACTCCATGAGGTACTCCTGTGCTATCGGGTCTTTACACTTCACAACTTGTTCCAGTACATTTGGTAAAATGCTCTTCTGGTAGATGGAGTGATCCACACACTCCAGCTGGGACAAACGCACCAAATTAGTGCCCACCAATATCCTGAGCTCCATGCGCTCCTTCTCTCTCTTCTCTCTCTCCCGGGTGTGTCCTTGGTGCTGCATGCGGACCCACAGCTTGTTCATTTCACCAAAGTTCTGCAAGATGAACTCAATGGAGTCACCCACAGAACCATCTCTGTCCTCACTCCTACAATAACAACAACAACAACAGACAACAATAAACAACATTACCAATTAACAAAAACTGGGGCCCATAGAAGTTGTTGCACTTCAGGCTGCTACAGTGAATGGTTTTCATAAAAATAAAAAAAAACACTTCCATACTTCTAGTTACACAGTATCAGGTGAGCACTAATTCTTATACTTACATCTCTTCAAAGCTAGTCTGCCAGAGTTCATACTGAAAGTGACTACCATTACCATATGGGCCAGCTAATGTCATTGTTGTTTGGATCATCGACTCACTAGCATCGAAATATTCCAATAGTTGCGCCAAGACTACGTCTAGCAACTCACTCATCGATCACATCGGGAAGATAATTCCTGGTGCACTGCAAGAGGTAATTCCTCAGGAAGAGACCTCTGAGAGGATGTTGCACCCCTCGACACATCTCCACCAGGTCCCGCATGATGTCCTGACGAGAACCTTCATTAGCCTTGATGTAGACCATCCCCACTGTCACCAGTAGGTACCTACACACGCGCACACACACACACACACCAGACACGACAGAGACACGTGAAGCCATGTCCCTCCCCCACATCACACCTCTGTCCCACTCACAGTCGAGGGATGATGTTCCCTGCATACTGGACTAGCTCGTACAGGTCAGAACACTTCTTGCCATTCTCAAACTCCTCCTGAAGATACTGCTGCAGATGTTGTAGCTCATCACAGATGTGCATGTCTGTGCTGGTCGTCAAGGCAACATAGTGACACGCCTCAACCAAACAGCTACCATGGCTGAGGTTATAATTGTTACAACATTTTTAGTACGTACTAATACTCAAGAGTATATTAAATAGGAAAGAAAGAAATACCAATACCTTTAAAATGTGTAACAGCAAGTTACTTCTTTAAATGTATAAATACATTAAAGATTGCTGTCCAATAGATACTTTCATAAAGTGTAAAACACAAAGAAATAGAATTCAACTCATGGAAACACTTCCACAGCACCAGAGAGAGAGTGAGTGATACGTGTGAAGCCCCTCAGCTAAACCTCTCTATTACCAAGACTGGACTTTAGAAAAGGCTCAGTGACATCACTTGCTAAGCTAGCGACATTCCACAACTCAAAGGCTCAGTGACATCACTTGCTAAGCTAGCGACATTCCACAACTCAAACTCAACTTAGTCTTAAAAAATAACAAGGACATTGTTTGTTCTTTCTTGTTTTAATTTACTAATTGCTTGTGCTAAAACATGCATACAAGCACCATGAATACATCTCAACAGCTCCTTGTGTTTGCCCTAGGAGCATGGCTTCAACCACACCCAGGTCACAACAGACCTCACCTACACACGCACACACACACATGCACACACACTCACACATGCATGCACACACACACACACACACACACACACACGCACATGCACACACACACGCACATGCACACACACACACACAAGATGAAGGGCATCAGCTTTCCCATTATTACCCCCACTCGTACCAGCTCATACAACAGAGCCACACAGTGAGTCCCACAAGGTCATCTCTCATTATATTGTCCTCCATTGTCTGCCCACCATTCCTTCCCCTCTGCCTGCTTTCTAGAAAATGTGGATACAGAGTTCATAGTAGCCTTTAGGAGACAGCAGGGAAGTCCTGAGCTCTCCCAACATGGTGGACGCATGCTTCAAAGCATCCATCAGCTGCTTGTTGTCCTGCAACACACCACATTAGGTAAGGGACACTGAGGTGCATACGTATGGTAAAGGGTTTTTAATGCCCACTGCCTCTCACAGACTACTGATATGGTAAATGGTACAAGTACTATTTTCAAATGTGTTGTGTCGTGGGACGACGTGTGGGCGTATCAGAGATTGTCCCGCTACAAGTTGCCACCTGGACTACGTTGGTGAGTACAACAAACCTCCTGTATCAATAGCTCTTCACTAGAGAGAAAGATGACTAAGTATTACCACAACTTCAGTTTCTATTCCCATTAATACATTATCCAATCACCCAGTCTGGATATCTAAACTGGAACCATAATGCCATTACCAGCCTCCATGGCCGCTTCACACAACCCGACAATAACAGAACAACGAAGTCCTCCTTCACTTCTCTGGTACTCAAGATGACATCTTCTAAAACATTCAACCAAAACATTCACTCAACACTAGTCTCCCCACGGTGTTTGAGATGTTCGGTAATCTCTCTCTTACTCACACATTCCTTCACCTCACTATAGACCTCACAACTCTCACCAACAAGCTAGCAAACTGCAGCACTCTTTATTGCACTAGTCCAAGCTTCCTGACAAGGTGAAAGGTCATACACATTGAACTGATATGTGTCATCGCTATTGATTTGGGAATATCTGCCACGTACGTGTTAATCATTAAAACCCATAAATGTGTGGACTGCTAATACTTGACACAGTCAACTTGACCTGCAGCTAAAAGACTACCAAAGAAAATGCCAGAGCTATGCCCTCGCTACACAACCAGTACCATAACCCTATGATATAATTCCAGGTAATCTAAGTTAACCAGAAACAATACAGGCACTGCACTAATGCACTGCCAATGTGCCTTATTACTTACCAATGAAGACTTCATCTCAAAGCCATTCCTGTCCACTTGTTTCTTAGCTTCGGACAAAAGCTTCTCCTGGTCTTCAGACACTATCCCTGCAGTCTTGGACTACAAGTTAAAAATGTTAATAAGCAAGCGGCACCCTCACAGCAAGCCTGGGACTTACCATGGCGGACCAATAAAGAGTCCAGAAGGACTGCACCAGCAAGATAAGTAAATTAGGGCTCTACCGTTTAGTCTCTCCACCAAGAAGGTCCCCTCCCTCACCGAAGCTCATCTATCACGTGCCTTGTTTTGTAAATATGGGACGGGCTGACTTCAGACTCAGTAGGCGGGGCTTATTTGTTACTATGGCGACTACTACTACATACACTATAAGTGCCTGCTGCCCACGCCGCAACCGTAACTCGCGCAAGATGGCGGGCGTCAAGCTATCGTTGATGTGGAGTGTGGATGGCTGCGACGAGAAGATCTACCCCCACTGGAGTGAGAAGAGACCTCGCAAACCTCCAAAAAAGAGTATAGAAATCCCACCACCTAAAATAGTTGAAGTGGAATCAATACAAACAGCAACTCTTAGAGTATGTTTTGAAAATTTAAATAGTCCTAAATGCGGAGAAGGCTATCCATATAGTAATGATTAAGTCTAAGAAACTTAATAGTACCTTTACTTTTATTAAACTCCATAAGTCGTTAACTAATTTTATTTTACCCAGCCTTATCAGAGAGTTAGCTATGTAGCTGATTAAATGGCAAGGCAATTTGTATTTGTCTCTTGTATGCTGTTTGAAGTTTTGATTGTTCTGACATACTTGATGTTTTCACTTCAATAAAAGCTTACCTTCAACAGCCTCATTTGTTTATATTTATATTACATTTTGCTGTTATTTGTTATTTTTGCACCATACTACCTGCTTCAGTATCAGATTAAAACAAAGAAGGAATCCCTGGAAGCTACTCGGATTCATGCTCGCAAACTTTACAGTCAAAATATTGCACTGATGGACAAAATCTTGAGAATAGAAGACAAAACTGTAAGTACACATACAGTAGTTCAGTCAGAGATACATCTGCTGTTCTACCAGTCATGTCATATATCCTGTTTGATATGGTTTTCTTAATTTAGCACATGGTCACAGACAAAATTTTGGGGAGATATGAGCACTACAAGGTAAAGTAGGAAAAAACACTTCCATAGTAAAGTTTTAACATTTACTTCACAGGGAGCTATTGCCAAACTGAAGAAAAAGTCCAGTGAGTCTATTGTACAAGCTGAGAAAGACTTAGAAACAGTTCGTGCCACTGTTACTTCAGAAATTTCCGCACTTCGACACAAAACCAAGACATTAAATAATGAAATAGAACACCACACAAAGCAGCTTCAAATAATGCGTCATTACAAAAACAATGAGTTTCCAGTGAGAATGGCAAGAATCGAACAAATGAAAGACAAAATGACAGATGAGAAAGTGGAGCAAGAAGAGCAGCTTGCATTTTTACAGAAGAACATTGTGGAGAAATCAATACAGGGCATCAAACAGCAATCCAATAAAGAAGAAGCAAAGGCTATTGAACAAGCAACCATGGTCAGTCAATACCATGATAGATATAGAATAGCTAGTGGTATTCATTGCATTTACTTGTTGTAGGCTTATTTGGAAAGCACTAAGAAAAGTGTGGAAGCAAAGGTTATTCAAAATGAGGTGATACAAAAGGAAATCAGAATGCATCAAGCAGAGAGAAACCATCTGATTGGTCAAATAGAAGAACTGAAAGACTCCATTGCAAGACTTAAAGCCTTATCTCAACAAAAGGTTTTTACGAAGTTAGTGGCAGAAAGTAGTTTTAGGTAGTGTGGAGAACATGTTGGACATGTACATATTTAAAGGATGGGAAAAGATAGCTATAACTACACCCACACTGCTAATAATATCAAGCATGCATGCAAAGCACTTCCAAAAGTGATCGATTGATGTGATAATAACTTTTGTTTGTTTGTTTGTTTTTAGGTGTGAACCGGATACTGAATTAACTTTGGACATTCCAATATTTGATCCCTTGCCAATTTAGTAGCCAAACCTTGCGTGTTTGCAAATCACAACCACCTTGTATGCACTCCGTCAGTCTTCTCCTATCAATCAATATGAAATGTATTAATTTCTTTTACAACAACTATATCAAAAATTGGGTATTGTTTAATCAAGCTGGATGTGTTGTTCAGGGAGTCTACAAGTAGAGCAGCATGTCAGAGGAGCAATGAATACTATAACTTCAGGCCTTAGTTTTTAGGTAAACCTAAGATAGAACTCAAGTATAACTATTAGTTTACATTGAGCCAGACTTTCTCATCGTACACATAAAGTATACACACAACATACAATTCAAGTGTATCTGAGGTTTGAATGAGGCTTGACAGTATTTACTTAGCAAGGTTTGAGCAAGATTGGGGGATAGATAAAAGAAGCAATTCGAAGAGTAAGTGAGCTGAACAAAAAAAAAAAACCAGCAAAATGGGCTACTTCACTTAAGCATATGCAGTGTAGCTATATCTCAGTTTACAGGCATGGAGTATTAAATAACCTTAGAGTTGTTCCAGTAGAACTTTTCTTCTACCTTATCTATATATAATTGATAGGCTAAAGAGTTCCAGTGCTCAGCAGCAATCAGCTTTGAAAAAAAATTACAAGAAAAATATTAATAATGTTACCATACTAGCTACTTTGTTCATAAAAAAAATAAGTCCTTGGAAATGATTAGTATAGTTAATGGGTTAAAAGAAAAGCAAATTTATTCAGCAAATAATAATTATTATATTAGTAAGCAGAAGCAAGTATTGTTAAGGCCTAGATTTGAAGCTCTTCTTCCAGAGCAATACCAATTTTCATGATTTTATAAGTTTACAACTGTACCTATATTGTTAGTATAATAACACCAATTCAACAGAATCGTTATTCAATATCTTCTTTTATTCCACTAGATATCTTCACTTGTTATTTTTAGGTAAGTGACATGGATGTAATCTCATGGCTGTATTGCCACGCCCATTACCCCAGTTGTTATAACAACTGGCCAGGCTTACCAGTTTTCCAGGTTTTATAGCTACCTTCCTCTAGCAAAGCCTACCCAACAGGGTTAGAGCAGCTGCTAAAATATCAGCTGGGGAGGGGGGAGGGGCTAGGGAGTTTTAAGGCCAACTTTACTCTTAGAGTTACTGGTCCTAGTATAAACTACTTCAGTGAAGATTTCTAGCAAGGAGTAAACCACTTATTACACTTGTCAGAGTGATATTGATATTTCACTCTTGGGCTTTATTTTCACTCCACCTGGCATCTTGAAAATAAATTAGCATGCTCATGAAATATTTCTGCATATCATACTCTGACTCATGTAATAAGTACTATAAAATATCTACTAGATATTGTCTTAGGTTATGTTTATGGACTGAAATATCCAATATTACATCACAAAAACAAAATGTATTACATTACAAAGCAAACTATTGAATGAATAACATTGTGCAATTTTATAGATCAGGTCAGTTTTTCTTCCTGTTCTTTAGCAAAGTTAATAAATACTTGCTCTAAAGTAGTTTGGCTGACTGAATAGTCGATGATACCAAGTTCTTCTTTGTTCTCTTCCAACAATCTGAATATCAAGGACCATGACACCAAGTCACTAGGCAACAAGTAGGTAACAGCACCAACATGTTCCTCCAGCATCATTGCTCCATCAAACTTGGTTCTTATAAATGAGTGAAGTAAGTTAGTCTCATATGAGGTATCAGCTGATGCTCTAGTAGAAGCAGACATACTACTACTCCGGCGACTGAATTTGTAGTACAAGCTCATTAAACGACTTTGTCTTCTAAAAGAAACTCTGGAGGCCTTTCGATTATATACGCTCCCTTTCCTATATACGCTCTCTTTCCTATATTCTTGGTTTGTGATTGGCATACTGAGAAATCGCAGACGAGGATTTATATTAAACTGTAATTTAGGCTTTGGTTTTACTTTTGCTTGTAGTGTGATTCCTGAACCATACTTGTTCTTCAAGTGCTGTATGCTTCCGAGACACTTGAATTGGCCATTAACCATGATGGCCAGTCGAGTACAAAGTGCCTCACACTCCTCCATGCTGTGGGAAGTTAAGATGATACTCTTCCCTTCACGAGTGACTTTCGTAAGGACATCCCATAGGTAACGACGAGTGTTAGGGTCCATACCATTTGTAGGCTCATCTAATAAAATTATGGACGGACTTCCAATCATAGCTATAGCAGTACTCAGCTTTCGCTTCACTCCTCCACTGTATGTTCCACACCTCCTGTCAGCATACTTATATAAATCCAGTCGCATAAGTTCAGTGGTCACTGCTTGTTGGATAAAACCTTTGGGCACGCCACGAAGTCTCGCATACATCCACAGGCACTCCCTCCCAGTCATGCACTCAATAAGAGCATCAAACTGAGGGCAATAGCCAATACCTTGCCTGGCGGTTCTTAGAGAAGTACGAATATCACTATTAGCAATAACTGCAGTGCCAGATGTCATGCTAATATCTCCAGTGAGAATACTAAATGTAGTGGTTTTGCCAGCTCCATTGACACCCAGTAATCCAAAACACTCTCCCTTTCCAATAGCTAAATTAATACCATCAACGGCAACTTTTGGCTGATGTTCAGAACAGCTGCACTGATATTGGTTAAACACCTTCATCAAATTTCGTATCACAATTACCTCACTATCCGCGTCACCAGTGCATACTCTTCTTCTCTCACAGTACACATCATCATCCTCTCCCAGTGACTGAGGTAATATGTCTGAAACTTCTTCTTCATACAAATTACATAAGAAAAGTTTTATTTGAGGAAGAAAGCAACCCATTTCCAGAATAATTGTAAGAGCAATGAATGCACATCCTTCAATGAATAGATAGACACAGCTCACTCCGACTCCTGGTCTTCCAAATATCAATGTATCCTCTACATAAGTAAGATTCAGTGCTTCACATACACTACCATTTTGCTGCATACAGAAATCTCTGATTTGTTTGTTAATGTAGATATCACTTATTGCAGCAGCTAACCCATAAGTTGGTGACAAAAGAAATACTTTATGGAGAAATTCTGTAGTTTCCTCTTTGTTCTCATCCCCAAAGAGCTGAAGTAAAAATATAGCTGTGATGAAAAGTACTGAAGCAAAGAAGAATAGAATCAAAAGAGCAGAAAAAGCTGCCAGAGAGGTTTTAAATAAGAAAGAAAATGTGTATGTCATTGGAATAGCAGCCCAGCATGTAAGGAGAAGAATAAGGAACACTGAAATAATGTTCCTCTCATGATAAGTATCTACAGGAAATACTCGAAACACAATAATAGAAAGGCCAACTGGAATACATGCACTCGTAAAATCCCAAACTAATGCTGAGAACCAATAACTTGTAACATTTACTCCACTAACAAACTGAAGGAGTTTTGCCTTGGACTCTTTTTCCTTCACCAAAAACACCACAAAATTGGCTAGAAAGAAGCTATAGCCAAACAATGACAAAATGGAAAGACCAAATCCACTGAAATCTTCAAGCACATTCTGTGCAACAATTTCTGTATTTCGTGGTAATGGATGATTAGTGACTACAAGTGACAAATTTTTGTTCCTTGTGACTAGTCTGAGGTGTAAGTTTTGAAAAGCACTGAAGGCAGCAGCTGGAATATGATATCCTTCATTGTTGTACCACACGGTTACTGCCATGTCAGGCTTATACTCCGGATAAACTCTCGCTATAGATCGTCGATTGCTACTAAAGATAAAGCTGTTAGAAGGCATTGTCTTCCAGCCTTCAATGCTGCAGCGAGCTTCCTCGATACAGGCTCTGAATGGCAAGGCATCTCTTGTGAATGGTTCTATTGTGTAACAAGGTGGATTGGGCCCACATAGAGTTTCGTTGTAGGGCTTTAAGTCGCAACGATTAGGTGAGCTTACTTCTAACATTGGACAAGGATTCCTATTGCAATCTCTATCTTGTACGACATCAAATATGCTACATCCTCGAACAGATTTTCCATCCATTCTTTCACAATCGCAAACACCAATTAAGGGTCCCTGACTAGACACAGTAAACCCAGCTTGATAGGTCTGGAAGAAACGAACAAATCCAATTCTACTAGCCAGTCTTAGAATATATTCATTTACAAATGTGTTTATAGTATCTAATGGGCCAGTTGTGCTGGAATGAAGACTGATTAGTGGTGGAGATGGGCAAAACTGATCTTCGGAACGACCCCAAGTGTAGAAACTCGAGCAGGATCTCTCTGGCTTATATGCAAAACAACATTTCAAGCATGGAATGCAGCGGCTATAACCAAACAAAGGGCTTACATTTACACAATGCTCTAATTCATATACATTTCTAGATGCACAAAATTTGTCTAAAAATTGATATTTGTACTTACAGCAATCATTCACATTGGAGATGTTCTGTACTGATTCTCTCAACTCAAGTATGCCTTCTCTGATATCAACATAATTTTTCACTGAAAAATCTCCAGCAGTAAACTCAGAAAAATTCAGTGTCCTTCCCTCAAGCTCAGCATAAAACACTAAGGCATCATTATTCTGCAATGCTGCTGTAGCAAGGTCTAAGACTCGTGGAGGGTCGTCTCCATCTGGAAAAGTCAGTATTATCAGAAGTCCTATGGAAATAAATAAAACAGGAAAGAGTAATTGGATAATGAGAGAAGGATAGAATCTAACATAGTAGTAGTATCTCTTCACCAACAGCGCTCTGAACTGTTGCTTCCAAAGTATAAATCCCTCATTAAGAACATAGTCATTGGTAGGTTGTTTTCCAGGAATTAAATCAAAGCATTCATTCTCACGTTTCATTGGTCCTTCATCTTCAGCAGTAAAAATAGGAGGCAAAGGATAACGATTTCTTACAGATTCAATGATAGAAATGCGCTTTGAAATTGGTGGCAAAATGACAACATTTCGTTTTCTTGTTTCTCCTTCAAGATCACACAAAGTACCAACTTGGGACAAATTGATGTGAGAAAAAGTTCTCTGAGTGATGTCATAACTTTCTGCTGATAAAGCAGAATGAAGATTTGAAAGTGAAACTTTCTTCTTCTCAGAAGACTGAATTTTATCTTTAATTCCAGTTGCTGAAGAACTTGATGCCTCCATACAAGAAACATTTTGAGAAATGACGTCATCCTCTCCAGAATTAGTATCACTTTTATGCTCTGCCTTTAGACTACTCAATGAGCCCTTAATACAGCTTTTGATTTGGGAATTGGAAGATTTAGAACTTGATGCAATGCTCATTTGGTTTTCCTGTATATCAAAACGAACTTCGGGTTTGCTTCTCTTTGGTGTTAGGTCTCTGCTTGAAATTTGAGGTAACTTTTGTCTTAATCTAGTAGTCTCCAATGCTATGGAACGCTTTTTCTTCATGATTGATCGTAAAGCATTTTCTGTGTCTTCTCCTACTTTTAAGAAGACTTCCTCCATTGTCGTGATAGATATACCAAATCCATCAATTCCAAGTTTTTTCTTCTTAGATTCCAGATCATCAAAAAGATCAGAAAATGTAGAAACTTCTGAAGATGGAAGTATAAAGGACACCTCCATTCCTATGTCAGTGACTTTCTTAGCAGAGGGCACATAGGACTTAATGAATGCCTCAATGTTTGACGATACACTAATACTGTGTTTTACTAAAGTCATGTGATAGCCCACACCGTACCTGCTTTTTAGAAAGAGTGAAGATCCTGAACAACAGAGCTTTCCCTCGGCCATTATGGCAATGCGATCTCCTAAGAGATCAGCCTCGTCCATCAAGTGGGTGCTCATTAGTATACAGCGGTTTTGTTTATATTTCCCAAGCAAGTCCCAAGTGGCTCTCCTAGCATAAGGGTCCATTCCAGCTGTAGGCTCGTCCAGGATTACTAATTCTGAACCCCCTATTAATGCTATGCCAACACTAAGTTTTCTTTTCATTCCTCCAGACAAATTACTTGCTCGTACACCACTTTTTCCTGTTAATAGCAAATCTTCAATCATTTGGTCCACTTCCATTTGAACTTGCTTTCTATTATGAATGCCTTTTAACCACATGAAAAACCTGAGGTGTTCCCCGACTGTTAGACGATCAAACAGAACATTATGTTGTGGGCAGATTCCAAAACTCTTCCTGATAGAGTCCATACCTGAAAGAATACTATATCCATTGATGAAGACTTTGCCTTCAGTTGGTGTCAAAAGACCACTTAATACAGACATTGTAGTGGTCTTACCAGCTCCATTGTGACCCAACAAAACTGTAATTTGTCCTTTGTAGACATCCAAACTCAAATTATCAACAGCTTTCTTTCTTACACTTTTGTTACTGAACCAAGAAGAGTAAACTTTGGTCAAATTTCTGATGCTAATGCCAACTGGAGGTTTCCCTCGAACTCTTTCATGAGCAGACGGATCTGCTGGCTCAATACTTGCTAATGACTCTGAGGGTTGATGATGAGATCGATGAATGCCACACCAATATGATAACATAAAAGGGAAATAAAAGGGTTTAGGGACGCCATACTTCCCTGGCTTTACTTCACTTACATACCATGTTAATGCCAGATACACTATAGAGTCCATGAGAAGCATGCCAAGTATCCACGGCATATTGAAGCTGTCATCTACTGTAATTGGTTGAAATACATTGTCCCAAGTAATACCAACTGTTTGCTGTTCCAAACGAGCTATGATTTCTATTCCAAATCCAAATGCAGTGTTGGATAGCAAGCATGACAAAAATACATACGCATAATTGATGGATCTGTAGCGAAACACCAAGAATAAGAATGGGCAAAAGCTACCAAACCAAGCGATAAATCCAACTAGTATTCCAACACGAGCAGAATTGAACCAAACACTGACCAGAAATGAGAAGGAGATCATGGAAATAATATAGAGTAAAATAAATAAGAAGAGAAGTGATCCATCACTATTCTGAAACAGCATGAACTTAATCAAACATGTTACCATGACTACTGAAGGAAGAAGGAACAATAACTGCTTGAAAAACCAAGAACACCACAGTATCCACATGGAAAGACCCATCATCAACATGGATTCTCTAATCCCTGTCTCTTTCTCTAGTACCAATTCCTTCACAATAATTCCAGCACTGTACAAGAATGTGAGAACAAACAAAATAGGAAGAATTATATTAATTTTTGAGATAAATTTATCGACAGAATATTGAGGATGAGGTAACTTCTGAACAGACGCATTCACATCAAAATAAGACAAATTTTCTCTTTCTGCTTTCCATTTAATTATGGCATTCCCCACATATTTTTGCACATGAAGAAAACCCTGACTGAGATACAGATTTGTACTTCTCGACCCTGGAGTCTGAAAATTTGGTGTGGTCTGCAATGTGCTCCAACTGTTGGATCTGCCTACTTCATGTGATAACCGAATAGTGTAGGATAATCTATTACCTTTCAAACTACCAAATATTATTCCAATTCCTTTACTATTAAAACAGGCTTTGTATAAATACTTTGATTTATTCAAGTTTAGTAAATCATTTACAACTTCACTTTCATTATTGAAAGGTTGTATTTTCAAATTTCCTCTAACAAGTGGAAATAGACTGTCACGTACAATTGCCATAATTGCATTTGTATCTGGAGTTTGAGGAGCGTAGTCAATAACTAGACGAGCTTCAACCAGATTTTTTATTCCACTCTGTTCCGTAAACACAAGCGGGTCAGGTTCAAAAGTAGTGAAGCATTTATCCTCGTTTTCAAATACCAAAAATCTCCTCAGAACTATGACAAACACGATCGCTACTCCTGGAACAAATATTTCAATCACGGTTCCTATAGGTCTTCTAAACTGAAGTATAAAATTTTTGTATATCAATAGGAAAAGTTGCAGGGTTACTTTAGAAATACGATATGAAGTTGAACATTTCTCCGACATGACAAACTTCAAATTTTTAACCGCGTCTCCAAGATGCTAAGGGGTAAAGGGTTTATCGCGAGTTGAACAAGTTTATGAACATGCGCGAGAGGGTTACAGTAGCGCTTTTGCCTGTCTGTCTGTTCAGTCAGCATTCGATTTCATGTATGGCTGAGAACTAACCTTTAAATAGTTAGAAGTAATCCGAAGAAATCTTAGTTGGGTAATAATGCACTGAGGGTTCCCACCCCTGGGTGCTCTAGTTTCGTTCGTGATCGTAACGCCGCCACTTCACCACAACTTCGCTTTTATTTTTTATTTTTCTATTTTATTTTTTTTTTGGCTGTTGCTATGGTCTTACAAAAAGCATACGTCTAGTAGGTTCTTGTCTGTAAAATATATTCAACAGCATCCCATTATATTAAAATAGTTCACCAAAAAACCCTACAGTTTGAAAACCACAATCTTCCCCCCCCCCCCCCCCCCCCCCCCCTCCCTTTCTTTTTTTTTTTTTTTTCTACATTTTTCCTTTTTTATTCTTTTTTATTTCAAATAACTTAATATATTTTATAGTTGTTTTTTTTAAAAAATAATTTAACACACCCCCTTTTATTTAAAAAATTTTCCCAAAAAACCTCCCCTTTTAAAAACCCAATTTTCCCCCCCCCCCCCCCCCCCTTTTTTTTTTTTCTTTTTAATTGCAGCTAACCCATTTTTAAAATAGTTCTCTGGGATCACAAAGAACCTTAGTATTCTGATATAGTTTTCCATAACCCCATTTCAACTAGAACTAGTTCACCTAGACCCATTTTATTTGGAAATAGTCTACCAGGACCCCATTTCATCATGGACAAGTCAATACTAATTGTTCTTAAAATATTTTGATGTTATTAGATTGGAATTTTGTGAGGTAGGTTGTTATAATAAAGAGTCAATGTGACAACTCAATCATGTGTGAAGAAATCTGGACTCATGAGCTCTCTAATTGTTCCTCCTGTTCCTTAGCAAAATTAATAAACACCTGTTCTAAAGTAGTCTGGCTGACAGAGTAGTCCACGATACCCAATTCTTCCTTGTTCTCCTCCAGAAGCCTGAACACAAAGGACCATGACAACTGATCCGTGGGTAACAAGTATGTCACAGCACCAACATGTTCCTCTAATAAAAGAGCACCTTTAAAATTTGTTTTGATAAAAGTATGCAATAATGTTGTATCATACAGATGTGCTGTATCCAGGGATTCTTGTGAGGTCCTAATAGAAGGGAAAACTCCTCCTATGAACGAACTACCTCGACTTCTGTTATACTGCCAACTAAAGAAATGACTCCTTCTTCTAAAGGATGCCTGACTACTTGCTAAGTTACTGAACAGCATATGAATTTTTCGTCTAAGCTCTATTTGATCAAAATTGCTATCTTTATAACAATGCTTTACTTTTGCTTGTAGTGTGATTCCTGAACCATATTTGTTCTTCAAGTGCTGTATGCTTCCAAGACACTTGAATTGGCCATTAACCATGATGGCCAGTCGAGTACAAAGTGCTTCACACTCCTCCATGCTGTGGGAAGTTAAGATGATACTCTTCCCTTCACGAGTGACTTTCGTAAGGACATCCCATAGGTAACGACGAGTGTTAGGGTCCATACCATTTGTAGGCTCATCTAATAAAATTATGGGCGGACTTCCAATCATAGCTATAGCAGTACTCAGCTTTCTCTTCACTCCTCCACTATAAGTACCACATTTCTTGTTGGCATATCGTACCAAGTCAAGCCTTCGGAGTTCAGCATCCACTACTCTATAGATGCAATCTTCAGGCACACCACGCAACCTAGAAAACATCCATAATATCTCAAAGGCAGTCATGCACTCAATGAGGGCATCAAACTGGGGGCAATAGCCCAGACCCTGCCGAACATTTTTCAAGGAAGTACGGATGTCATTATTAGCAATAACTGCAGTGCCAGAAGTCATACTAATGTCTCCAGTGAGGATGTTGAAGGTGGTAGTTTTCCCAGCTCCATTGACACCTAGCAATCCAAAGCATTCTCCTTTACCTATGCCAAGACTTATGCCGTCTACGGCAATTTTCGGCTGTTTCACAGAGCAACCCATTAAATAACCATGATACACTTTAACCAAGTTTTTTATAATTACTGCGTCATTGACTGTATCAGCGTTCATCACTCTCCTCTTTTCAAAATACACATCATCATCCTCTCCTGGCATTTGTGGTGTAATAAAGTTGGTTTCTCTGTGGAACTTATAGAAAAATCTTCTCAATTGCGGAATAAAGAAATTGAGTTCTAGAAGAATGGTGATGAAAATGTAGAGAAAGCCCTGCACAATCAAGTATGTACACGTAGCACCCACTCCTGGTCTTTTCCAAGTAAGTGGATCATTGACATAAGTAAGATTTAGGTAGTCACAGATGTTGTAATTTTGCACACAAAAGTTCATAATTTTCTGGTTTACAAATAGATCACTTAGTGTTGAGGCTAAACCATAAGTTGGAGAGAGTAGAAATGTGAAGTGCAGTGCTTCTGTCACTTCGTTCTTATTCTCTCTGCCAAATAAATTGATCAAGAATATTGTGGTCACGAAACCAACTGATAGAAGAAAAAATATAGCCAAAAGTGCGGAGAAGGCAGCCAGTGAGTTGTTGAATATGAAAGATGCAATATATGTAAATGGTATTCCAGCCCAGCATGTGAATATCAGTACCAATAGAATTGCAGATATAGCAGTGCCGTGATAGGCATCCACAGGAAAAGTTCGGAATATTATAATTGTTAGACTGATAGGGAGACATGAATTGATGAGATCCCACATGAATGCAGAGAGCCAGTAACTGGAAGCATTGACTCCGCTAACAAATTGCAAGTGCTTTACTTTTGATTCCTTCTCTTTCACCAGAAATATGACAAAATTGGCTAAAAAGAAGCTGTATCCAAACAGTCCAAGAATAGACAGGCCAAATCCAGTGAAATCACCAACCACATCTTGTGCAACTATATCCACATCTCTTGGCAGAGGATGGTTAGTGACGGCCATAGAGAGATTCCTGTTCTTTGTGACTTGCTTCAGGTGAATGTTTTGAAAAGTACTGAAAGCAGAAGCTGCCATGTGATATCCTCCATTGTTAAACCAAACAGTGACAGCAGCATTCTTTAAATACTCTGGATGAACCATTGACATGGAGCGCTTGTTGCTGCTGAAATAGAAATCATAACTTCTATGCCAACTCTCCGATGGATCCAGTTTACAGTTTACATCACCGTCATGGCATATGAAATACTCAAAAATATCCAACGAATAAATATCTGGTTTATAACAAGTGGGTTCCTTTCTGCAGATTGTCTGGTTAAAGGGTTTTAGTGGGCATGCCCCAAATGGTGTCATTGTAATAGTAGGACACGAGAGATCAGTTTTACAATCCTTTTCATTCAATGTCTCTAAAATACTGCAGCCTCTAACTGACTTTCCATCCACTTTAGCACAGTCACATACTTTTATGTCCGGCTCCTGATAAGATATAGTAAAGCCAGCTTGGTATGCACGAAAGAAAGACACTGATCCAGAACTCTTTGCTGTTCGTAAAATATATTCCATGACAAAGGTGCTTGTAGTGTCTAAAGGACCAGATGTGCTGGAATGAAGACTGAGTGATGGAGGGGTGGGGCAGTACTTTGCAGTAGAAAGATACTTAGTTGATGGATAAGTACACGAACTGGACTTCTTATAGGCATAACAACATTTTAGACAGACTAAACAAGAAGTATAGCTGAAAGAACTGTTTTTCTTGCTGCAGTGTTCAAGATCTATGGCATTTCTAGAAGCACAGAACTTGTCTAATAGTTGATATTCATAATCACAACAATCATCAATGTTGCTGATGTGTTTGACACTGTTTCTCAACTCATTCACACCAGTAGAGATATCAAAATAATTTGTGACTGAAATTTCGTTGGCAGTAAATCCTGAAAAGCCCATGCTTTTCCCATCTAGTTCAGCATAAAATACAGTAGTGTTTCGTCTGTTTAAACCAGTAGTGCTTATATTTAGTACAAGTGGAGGATCATCCTGCTTGGGAAAACTTAAAACTACCAGTAATCCCACCGTGGTAAAAACCACCGGGAAAAAAAGCTGTATGAATAAGGATGGATAAAATCTGGCAGAATAGCATAATTTTTTGACAAACATACCTCTGAACTGCTGCAACCACAATGTCAAACCTTCATTGCGTATATAGTGCACAGCCAAGCTTGTTTCATCTCTACTCGTTGAGCTAGCCAGGTCATAATCATGCTTCATGGGGAAACTACTTCTGGCAGAAATAGGAGGCAATGGTCGCACAGATCTCCGGAGTTCTTTTGAAGGATGACCAAATCTTGAATGGCTAAGCTTGGATTCTAGATTCCCAGGCAGGGGGGGCAGGACAGTGTTGCTTTTCTTTTCCATTTTACTATCAATACAACTGTGATCGTTTTCTCTATTGGTGCAGTGAAATCTTACTTCTGTGCTGTCTACTCCTGTTAATGGCTTTGGTATGCTTTGTTTTTCCTCAATACTGACCTGCTGGCCTCTCTCCTCTAAGTTATCTTGCACCACTTTCATACTTGGACTATCACAAGCATAGTTAGTATCTGCATAATATTTGGTTGGCAACTTGTAGTCAGCAGATATACTCTGACTTACTTCCAAAATACTTTCATGTGATTTGCCTTTAATTAATGATTGGGATTGCATTTCTGAAACTTCATTAGCTGGGTTAGTTTTACTAAGTAGCCAAGTTGTACTAGGACTTTTTGGGCCATTATTATTACTATGAATTTGAGCAGTTTTTGTATTCCAAGTGATAGGCTTAAAAGACAAGTTTCGGCGTTTTCGCTCTCTTTTCTTGACAGCTTCCAAGACTGTTGAATGCTTCTTCTCCATGCTGAATTTCAATGCTTTGTCTGTATCTTCTCCAACTTTTAGAAATACTTCTTCCATGGTTGTGATAGATATACCAAAGCTTGCAACTCCAAGGTCTTCCTTCAAGCGTTCTAAATCATCAAAAAGATCTGAAAATTTAGACACTTCTGAAGATGGAAGAATAAATGAGAGCTCCATTCCTACATCAGTGACTTTCTTAGCAGAGGGCACAAATGACTTAACAAATACTTCTACATTAAACGTCGCACAATTTGGCTGCTTAACTAAAGTCATGTGATAGCCCACACCGTACCTGCTTTTTAGAAAGAGTGAAGATCCTGAACAACAGAGCTTTCCCTCGGCCATTATGGCAATGCGATCTCCTAAGAGATCAGCCTCGTCCATCAAGTGGGTGCTCATTAGTATACAGCGGTTTTGTTTATATTTCCCAAGCAAGTCCCAAGTGGCTCTCCTAGCATAAGGGTCCATTCCAGCTGTAGGCTCGTCCAGGATTACTAATTCTGAACCCCCTATTAATGCTATGCCAACACTAAGTTTTCTTTTCATTCCTCCAGACAAGCGACTTGCTTGAATGTTGCTTTTTCCAGACAAAAGTAAATCTTCAATCATTTGGTCTACCTCTGACTTAACACGTTCTTTGTCATGAATACCTTTGAGCCACATGAAGAACTTGAGGTGTTCTCTGACTGTTAGTCTATCAAATAAAACATTATGCTGTGGGCATATTCCAAGGTTGTCTCTAATAGTACCTATGTCAGTGAGGATGCTATAGCCATTGATTATGACATTGCCTTCAGTAGGTGTTAACAGACCAGTCAATACTGACATGGTAGTGGTTTTGCCTGCTCCATTGTGTCCGAGAAGAGCTGTAATTTGTCCTTTATAAGTGTCTAAGCTTAAATTGTCCACAGCTTTCTTTCTTATTCCTTTGCTACCAAACCAGGTGGAATAGATTTTAGTTAAGTTTCTGATAGAAATTCCAACTTCCAATTTTCCACGCACCTTTTCATGGGCAGACGGATCATCATACACAAAACTTTTCACTATTCTAAGTTGTTCAGAATTAGAGCAGTGTACTCTTCCACACCAGTAAGATGGCATAAGAGGAAAGTAAATTGGCTTAGGGACACCATATCTTCCTGGCTTCACTTCACTAATGTACCAAGTTGCAATAAGATATATAATGCTGTCTACTAACTGCATGCCTAGAATCCAAGCCATGTTGAATGATTCATCTATTGTAATAGGATCTGCAAGATTATTCCACTTCAGACCAATTTTCTGCTGCTCTAGGCGAGCTATGATTTCAATTCCAAATCCAAAAGCAGTATTTGATAGCAAACACGAAATGAAAATAATTCCATAATGAGTAATTCGATATCGAAATATTAAAAAGAGAAAAGGGCAGAAGCTGCCGATCCAAATTAGAAATGCCATGATGAGACTTAGTCGAGCGGAATCAAACCAGATGCTGATGAAAAATGAGAAAGAAATCAGAGAAATGATGTATATGATGAAGAACATGAAAATGAGGAATCCATCACTATGTTTAAACAGCAGTAGTTTTACTATGGTTGTCATGACTACTACTGGTCCTAATAGAAAGAAAAACTCCTTAAAGAACCATGAACTCCACAGAATCCATGGTTTAAGTCCCATCATTAGCATAGATTCTTTGATTCGAGTTTCTTTCTCTAATACTAATTCCTTCACAATGGCACCAGCACTGTACAAGAATGTTAGCATGAATAGAATTGGTATGATAATATTGACTTTTGCCAGAAAAGCATCAACGGAATACTCGGGATGAGGCAACTGTCTGACATAAACATTAACAGGGCTGTAATACAACTTTTCTTTCTTTGTTCTCCATTCTATGATCGCATTTCCTATAAACTTCTGCAGCTGCAAAAACCCTTCAGAAAGATATAAATTGGTTGTTCTAGGTCCAGGAGATTCATAGTTCGGAGAACTTTGTATCGTATGCCACGAATTAGAACGTCCAACTTCATGTGGAAGACGTATCTTGTATAACAATTTATCTCCTGTTAAGTTACTAAATATTATTCCTGCTCCCCTTTTGAAGCACAATTTTTGACTCGTGGTCTTTCTGTTAAAACTATCAATGCTTCTGAGGACATCCTTTTCAGTATTGTGAGCATAAAATCTTACAGGAATACTAATTTCTCTTCGCACTATATTCATAATAGCATCAGTGTCCATAGTGCTGGGTGCATAATGAAGGTATAGACTAACAGAATAGTTACCACTGGATGAAGGTTGTTCTGTAATTTTAAGTGGATCCGGTTCAGTAGTTGTAAAACATCGATTTTCCTTTTTAAAGTCTAAAAAATGTCTCAAGCACACTATGAACACTACCCCTGTTATAGGCAGGAGTAACTCGGCGATAGTTCCAAGTGGTCTTCTCGACTGTAATTTAAAATTTTTATATATTAGGAGAAAAAATTGCCTAGTAGTTCTAGACCACGACTTACAATTCCCAGACGGCATTACCACACTATCTCCAAAATCAATAACTGGCGCCGTTGACGACAGGCAGCCGGAGCGAAATTTTGATGCTGCGCAGGCGCTATTTCAGTCCACTTTTCACTTCGTTGTGGTATAGTCGAGTCTCGCTTAGCCGACTATCTTAAAACGACAACTTCGGCAACAACAAGTAGCTAGCGCTCTGCCACTGAGCTACTACAATCACCCGGCGAACAAACACTCCAATTCTATACCTATACTGTTAAGGAGTACTGCTATGCTGCAGTCTCGCTCTCAACAGGCACGAAATTTCTAAGATTCTTATTATTCGTTGAATTTTTTTTCCTCATCTAATTTATCACTTCACAATTTCTTTCTCAGCCTTCTTTTACTCATTTTATTCATTTCGATTCCCGTGGCGACCAAACATTTTTTAATTCTGTATTGTTTAAAAAGCCTGTGAAAGAGCGGAGAATACATCTAATGAGTAAAAGAAGGCTGAGAAAAAAATTGTGAAATAATATTATTATATAGATGATGATGATGATGATGATGATGATTAGTAGTTTACCTGTTGCTACTTGCAAGTAGTATAGGTAATCTCCTTCAAGCCTCAATGTAGTGGAGGAATGGTTTGGTAAAGGGTCACATTATTGTGAAAGCAATTGGTTAAACCATCATGACTGTGTTATTATTGTTGTTGTTATTGTTGTTGTCGTTGTATGCTTACATTAGTGTGGCTCCAATGTTTTAAAAAAAAAAAGTAATAAAATTAAAAAGACACCACCAGCACAGCGCGGCTAAGATGGCAATTATTCCATACTGCGCATGCGTTAAGGCTTCTCCACGTTTTGAACGTCCATTACTTGTTTATAAAGTGGTGGTACGTTAGTGTGTCGCTACTTTAAGACTTTGAGGTAAAATGTCTGAAGAAGCCGCCCTTCAGGGAGAAAAGCTAAGCAAAAAGTATCTATATCTGTGTCTGTGTGTATACATATTCAGGCGCAGCTACTCATGCTGCTGGCCAGTCGAGTTTTTGTTGGTGGGCGGAGTTTAAGATGTTGCTCATCTTCCTTCCATAGTGCTCTCAAGCGGCAGCTGAAAGCAGAAAAAAAGGCTAAAGAAAAAGAAGCGAAGCAGCAGAAAGAAGAAGTCCCTACTAAGGTCAGAAATTTCATAGAAGTAGTAGTAATTATCTGACAGTTCTCTGTTGTGTGTATGTGCTATGGAAACAGACAGAGAAGGCACCTCAGGCTCTGGCAGAGATAGACCCTAACGTATGTGTGTTAGTGTGGTATGATTCAATGCTGTAAGCCAGCACTTGTGTTGTGTAGCAATACTTCCAACTTCGTAGTCAGGCCATTAGGGAACAGAAAGAGACAGGTCCTTCCCCTTACCCTCACAAGTTTGTGGTCACTTCGTCCCTCAGCGAGTTCATAGAGCGCCACCAAGGTCTGGAGCCTGGACAACATGGCACAGAGGAGGCGTGTCTTGCTGGGAGAGTTCACGCCAAGAGAGAGTCCAGCTCCAAGCTGATATTTTATGACCTCAGAGGTGAAGGTGTGAAGCTGCAGGTCATGGCTGAAGTCAAGTGAGTGAGTGAGTAGGGAGAAGCAATGGTTTCGAGGCTTGGTGATGCTAGCTTGTTTGAAATTGACGAGGAAGGATGCACAAGTTGGACTGGTCCATCTGTGCAAAGTATTCTTGGAGTGAGAGTGTTGCTATTCAAGGCAGTCTGCTGATATCTGGTGCAGAGATGGTCAGTGTTGGCACTGGAGATCTCTCCACATAGATACCTTGTCAGCAACCTCGCTCATGACAACCACTGAAGTTAAATGATCACGAGGTATTCTACTCGTGAAAACCAGCAAAATTAATGTTAGGGATTTTATAAGGTATCAAATACACACATGCACAGGAAGGCGGGAGTGATTGATGTGTGCCTAGATTCCACGAAGGTGGACGAGGATTGGAGAGGCAGTTTGATGTTATGGCCAAGTGTAAGGTGCACTGATTCTGGGCGTGGCCTGCGTTATTAACTGATGCCATTCAAGATATCCACGTAATGCTATAAGCTACTCTGGCAGTTGTATCAGTGTTGGCCATTACCTGTCATCTTGACTGGTGTAGGGAACACACTCACCAGTTCTTCAATGCCATATTAGTGAAGTGCATTATGGTAGTCTTGGCTCAGCATCAGAGTGTTCAATTGTGCACTTTCCTTAACACACCATGTTATATGTACATGTGCAAACATGGCTGTAAAGCGGCGGGGGTACTGCCCCACCCACTGTAAGGTGTGTGAACTCGGCCAGGGTCACTACTCCGTTCTCTGAGGTGTGTGAATTGGTGATGGAGGAGTTACCTGAAGGGTCCAGTGTTTTATGTCAATATTAGATTAGTCTTCTTACTCTCTTTAATAGTGTTTTATTTATTTATTGTGTTGTAGAGCATCTACTCAGGATTTTGAAGAAATTCACAGTCGTTTAAAAAGAGGAGACATTGTTGGAGTGAAGGGCAAGCCAGGTTAGTTAGTGAGTCAGTCAGTCAGTTGGTCTGTCTGGTAGTCTGTCAGTCAGTTGGTCTGTCTGGTAGTCTGTCAGTCAGTTGGTCTGTCTGGTAGTCTGTCAGTCAGTTGGTCTGTCTGGTAGTCTGTCAGTCAGTTGGTC
>WLWI01001133.1_pt1 | contig 23304 bp, 15 predicted proteins | sample 6701501 | NCBI WGS metagenome assembly WLWI01 (sample SAMN12718690, study PRJNA515312) | sponge metagenome | isolation source: marine sponge | host: Mycale hentscheli | place: New Zealand: South Island, Marlborough, Capsize Point | collected 2014-11-01 | reverse complement strand
TACGACATCTCTAACTATAGAACTGCTGTCTGACATCTTATCTAGTTACGACATCTCTAACTATAGAACTGCTGTCTGACATCTTACCTAGCTACGACATCTCTAACTATAGAACTGCTGTCTGACATCTTATCTAGCTACGACATCTCTAACTATAGAACTGCTGTCTGACATCTTACCTAGCTACGACATCTCTAACTATAGTCCTGCTGTCTGACATTTGAATGAGAAGATCTACCAATGCCATAGCCAGCTACAGACACACATAAAGTAGTCCATCATACAAAATCTAGGAATAGAAGTAGTGATTATAAAAATCAGTTCCAAAATGTGTACCATAGGAAAGGTAGTCATAAGCGTTGTTAAATGATAAGCACGGCAATGCCCTTCATTTCATACTGTACTGCCATAAGATTCCTGTTCTGTCTACCCAACCACCCCCAACATTACATTACAGTCTATCACCTCTACCCCCAATGCTTAAAGCTCTTTCCTTAACATCATCTACCAACTAACCCCATTGTTGCCGACCCTCTTCCCTTTGCTCCTCCCACTCCAGTATCAGTTAGTTGATGTTAAAGCCATAGCTATCCTTCCAATACTATTGACACGTGCTACCATGACTGACTTGGCACGCGCTACCATGACTGACTTGGCACACGCTATCATGACTGTGACACGTGCTACCAAGACTGACTTGACACGTGCTACCAAGACTGACTTGACACGTGCTACCATGACTGACTTGGCACGTGCTACCAAGACTGACTTGACACGTGCTACCATGACTGACTTGGCACACGCTACCATGACTGACTTGACACGTGCTACCATGACTGACTTGGCACGTGCTACCAAGACTGACTTGACATGTGCTACCATGACTGACTTGGCACGTGCTACCAAGACTGACTTGACACGTGCTACCATGACTGACTTGGCACGTGCTACCAAGACTGACTTGACACGTGCTACCATGACTGACTTGGCACGTGCTACCATGACTGACTTGACACGTGCTACCATGACTGACTTGACACGTGCTACCATGACTGACTTGGCACGTGCTACCAAGACTGACTTGACACGTGCTACCATGACTGACTTGGCACGTGCTACCAAGACTGACTTGACACGTGCTACCATGACTGACTTGGCACGCGCTACCATGACTGACTTGACACGTGCTACCATGACTGACTTGGCACATGCTACCATGACTGACTTGACACGCGCTACCATGACTGACTTGGCACGCGCTACCATGACTGACTTGACACGCGCTACCATGACTGACTTGGCACGCGCTACAATAACTGACTTGGCACGCGCTACCATGACTGACTTGACACGCACAGTATGACTTGCACACTTGAGGACACTTATCAACTGTAGTCAGAACGCACACTATTGCACAACACTGAGTGTTTAGTTAAACAGTACCAGTACCTCTATTCAAAATACCCACAATCATTCAACCAATAGTGAACAAAAAAATGTTTTTAAATAAAAACGGTTCCCCCTCTTTCTATGGTACAAACTTTGGAACTTTTTATGACTGCTACTATATAATACAAAAATAATCAAAAATTATTATACTTTAATAATGATGTGATGATTCCAAACAATTATAATTCATCATTTTTCTATGATCACAGATTAATACTATAGTTGCACTAACAATTCAATATTATAGTTGCCTATCACAATTTAATACTGTAGCTGTCTATCACATAATATTACAGTTGCCTATCACAATTTAATACTGTAGCTGTCTATCACATAATATTACAGTTGCCTATCACAATTTAATACTGTAGTTGTCTATTTTCAATTTAATACTATAGTTGCCTATCACAATTTAAAACAACAGTAGCCTATCACACACATAATTAGTTTTAAATACACACACACAAGCATACATACATACCTGTCTTAAAACTGGAGCTGGAGAATCACAAAGAACTTCCAAATGATTCATTAGAGACTGTTTTAAAGACTAACAAATACAAATATATAATTAGGTGTGCTTCAGCATAAATGGCGACCAAGACCTTGTACACAAGCAAGTCAAACAAAAGAGGAGTTAATACTTAGTGTGAGTTAAAGTCCTAGTACAAACTACAGTAGTGAAGATATCTAGTATGGAATAAACCACTTATTACACTGGCAGAGTGATATGGCAGAATATTTCACTCTCAGGCTTTATTTTCACTCGCCTCTGGCTCATGAAAATTAATTAGCCTGCTCATGAAACATTTCACCATATCACACTCTGACTCATGTAATAAGTACTACTATATATATAATATTCCACTCTAGATATCTTCACAATGACATCCTTAGGTACATGACCAGTGAAATAACTCATGATATTGCATGGGATGGTTGTTAGTTGTTATTTCACCAGTATTGCCAAGCTCATTAACCTTGTAGCGTGGAAAAACCACTTATTACACTCTCAGAGTGATATGGCAAGATATTTCACTCTCAGGCTTTATTTTCACTTGGCCTCTGGCTCATGAAAATATATTATCCTGCTCATGAAATATTTCTGCCATATCACACTCTGACTCACGTAATAAGTATTATATATAATATATATTATGTATACACACATATATATATAATTCTACAGGGTTTCGTACAGAGGGAGGGGTGCCCTGGGATCCCACCCCCCAGAATTTCATGAAATAAATTAATAATAATTACTACTTAATGGTATTCTGTGGTTATGATTTTGTTGTTTGTATATATCTAATATTTGGTGAAGGTTCACTTCAGTTAATTGAGGTCCACAATACGCATACATGTAAGTCTTCCAAGATTGATGTCACTAATTCTAGACCTGAGACATTTTTTAATCAAATGGGTGTGGTTTCATCAAAAATGGGTGTGGTCAAACCAATAATTTGCTACGTGTGCTTCCCCCTCTTTCCTAAACTCCCCCACCCATGCCCCCTCCCCCCCAGAAAAAAATCCTGTATGAAACTTTGTTCTATGTCATCTATAATTGTACTCCTCCAGACAAACTTGCTAGTAAGTGCTACACCATGGCACTTGTATTTCTACTTCATCGATAATTCCTCCTGCAGGGTAACTCTCCTAGTACAAGTTGAATGATGATTTTATAGAGATGAATTATACCCTTTCACCTTTTATATCATTTTTTTTTTTACTTAAAAACTCTTTTAAGGGTGCCCTGCCACCGGAAACCGAGGCCCGTAACCGCAAATTGACTGTTTTTGCTATGTCTTTATATTTCTTTTTCTGTGTACTGTGGGCTTACTTTGTTGTTACAGATGGAATGAGCACCAATAGAGGACTCCAGCAAGCCAAATTTGAAGAATGAAGACCCGTCTGGGACGGCGATACAGCTCTGCACACCGGCTACTATTCGGTGTTATTTCGAAGCGGCCGAAGGAACTAGCGTGCTCATTTTTTTTCCAGAGGTAGCTAGCGGGCTTCTTCGCAACATTACAGAGCCATATTTCTAATATCTATATTCTTTTTTTATAAATAGTAAAATTTTCGTGCCGTTTTACTCCTGCGTTATTCTAAAAAAATCTCTCTGTAACTTTATTCTAAGGGGGGTATGCTGCTTGTGCGCAAAATTTGGATTCAATTCAATGATACAATTCCACGAAATATCGATTTATATTTTCAAGTTCACTACTGATTCGCTATTTTACCCCGCCCCCCATAACGTTGAGCTCCGCGAACGCGCAATTTATTGGTAAGAGCATAATCAATTGACTTGTGGTAGCTCTAAAAAGAGCCCATTTGTAAACAAAAATAAGAAATACAATAATGAGCCGTGAGATGGCCGTTGTAACTTTGCAAAAGGTTAGTCCCCGGAGCAGAAGTGACGGCGTATTCCCAATGTTGCTTGGAGTTGGTTGCTCATTAGTGAGAGCGGGGTAGTTCAGCACAAATTTCAGACTTGTAGGTGATATGGCTGAAGAATATAGCGGTAGCAATCCCGACAGAAAGAACTGAAGTGATGATGACGGAGTCTATACGCAGCCAAGTCTGAATACAAGGTTGGTGGAATAGTAGGAGCTGGTACCAGTCAGGATGGAGTTGGTCACCGTTGAGACAGAGTTTTAAGCTGCTCCAATGGCTTCACAAGTACAGCCTCACTCCGTACCCTGAAAGTATAATAGAAGGATGTTATTTGAGGTGACTGTTTCAGACTAGTACACTACAGTTATAAAGTTATAGCTAGCTCGGGACCCGTTTGTCCTCCTGCTTCGCGGTAATTTAGCGCCAAAGTTAATTGATCCGCGTAGAAATTGAGAGCTGGCCACGCGTGAATAGATTGCACGCGAGGGTTGGGTTACGGGCGGTTCTGCGGTATTATACTGAATGATTAAACGACCACAGGTCCCGGTGGCAGGGCACCCTTAACCAAGTGGATAAACAAATAAAAATACCTCATGCTACTCCATTTCTAATTTGAAAACGTGCATCAAGAGCCACTGTGTGGTGGGATACTTGCTAGTCTATATAACTAGTGATATGCTTGAGTACAATGGCAAGCGAGCCTAAACTACACTATTGTAACGATGATTTTTGCTTCTAACACTCAAGCTACTAAAAAAAGTTTTAGAGTTTTTAAATTATGTTTATACGGTAAAGGGGAGTCAATGCCATAGTAACCACTCCCCGCAACTGCTTGAATTGAAAAACAAAACAAAACAACAACAACAACAAAAAACAAACAAACAACAACAACAACAACAACAAAAACAAAAAACAAGCGTCTGTATTCCTAAATAATTCATTATTGCTGAACTGAGTTGGAAAAGAGAAAGGCAGAGAAGCAGGAGAATACAAAGGTCAAAGAAAAATAGAAGCAGGTGAGAAAAGTTGACTGATGTAACTACTTCAATGAAAGTGAAAGAAAAATGAAAGAAAATGTACAGAAAAGACTGAGATACTGAGGAGAGGAGAGATAGAGGAAGAAAGAGAGCAGGAGAGGGAAACCATATATATATATATATATAATATTGTTACCTCCAGTGCTGAGAACGCCCATAGTCCAGGCTAGAGCACCAATAACCTTGTTTTAGGATATAAAGTAAGTTTGATAGACTTTTCTAGACCCACTTTTTGTGCTGAACTCAGATCTGGTGAGTGCCAGTGATGAAATATTGAGCATTTTGTTTTATTGAAAAATTTTATCTCAAATATTATTGGAATTGCTGCTTTAAGTCTACAAAATCATATATGACAGTTACTTTTACAGATTTGCATCCCCAAGTGGTTCTAGAATAAATTTAACTTGGCTTACCCAAGTGGTAAGTTTGGAAAACTCCAGGTAATTGTGAAAATTTAATTGTTCGTGATGAATATTCTTGGTTCCAAAAAAAAATTTTTTTTTAAAAGTTATATGTTCAGCATGGTTATTAGGTGTACAAAATTCATTTCTGATGGTATTTTTTCAATCTGAGGCCTCAGACACTGCGAAAATTGCAAAATAACTGCCAAAACTATGGTCAACTCTAAGGGTGAATACCTCTAGTATAGAATTTATGGTTGTTTTAATACTGTTGTTTCCATTTAAGGTCTTGGATACTGCAAAACATCAAGCCTTGAAAATACAATTATGATAGCTGATTTTGCCCATGATAGAGTTACATAGCTATGACATGGATTTACTGTTTCATAAAGTCAGTAGCACTTACAACATATGTTGAGGATAATGCTACTACATTACAAATGATGGGACTCACTAAAACAGCTGGTAAAATATTTCAATGGTATGATAACTTTAACATGCTAGTGTCAAATGGGAAGGGTATGCACTGGTGCACATGCTCGACACATGAGTGAGAAGGCAGGCTGATGCTTTTTGGTTGAAGAGTATGAGCAATGAAGCAATATCTTTTTGCTAGGATTTGAGTATTCTAAAATCTACCACCTACTTGTTTAGTCCTCATACTATTGCCTCATATCTACAATAATACCATTCTCACAACACGTAACATAATAATATATAGCTATCTTTTGCCAATAACCAGATAAAGTACATTCACCATACTAAAAACTTGCAGCAGCTTTAGCAGCTGGCAAAACAGCTATATTGGAACTAGCCAAGCCTGTTCTGTTCCAAAATGAAATCGATAGGACATGTATGATATGTTCTCCACCTCTCTTCATCTGCTCAAAGTGCATCTCTTGATTCAGAGGTTAAAGCAGGTCTTATTTGTTGACCATCCAGGAAACTAGAATGCTAAGTAAAGTATCCCTCAATATGACTTTTCAAGCAATATGTACTAGCTAATACATGCTTGTGAAGTGCAACTCACTATCTGGTAGAGTATGAAGCTTATTTACTGCATAGAAACTCTAGATTCTTGTTCTGGATAAGCTTTGCTGATTATTTTTGTTCTCGCTTGCACATAAGCCACTCTATTGTTACCTAAACATCTAACTTTCAGGATAAAGTAGAGCATAGCTATAAATTATGAACTTTCTGTTTCTTGAAGGAAATACCACATTTTATTTCTATACTAACACTTTGAGCATGAGCAAGCACACGGCACAAACAAAGTGACGGAAATTACCATATAAGGAAATAATAGTGCACAAACAGGAACTCAGCAGATAAAAATTTGATGTCATTATAAATGCTATGTCAGAGAAGAACTAATTCCATTGAGAAGCTACTATGGCCTATTACTAGAGTAAATGGCAAATGAGATGATTTATTTGATTTCAAAATACAAAAAAATAAAAGGTGCATTTTAAAAATTTAATTATCAAGAAATGCTCAAGTTTTTGCAACTGGCACTCATCAGACTTGGATTCAGCATGTATAAATTGACCTAAATAGGTTTAAATAATTACGTTATATACAAAAACAAGGTTGGCCAAAAAATCTGGCTTTCTAGCCCGGACTACCACCACGGACACACTTAAGTTACCTCTACCAATAATTGGTCACTGTCATTCCGTGGCACAATTATGCCGCATTTGAGTACAGCATAGCCTACTCTACTTCTCCACTATCTTCAGCACTTGCTACATTAAATGACATTCTTCTTTTCATGCATTGGTATCTCTCTCTCTCTCTCTCCTTTGCACCAGTGTCTCTTGGTCCCTGGCCGGTTCTCCTAAAACTTCCTGTGGCATTCCCCACACCTCCTTCATGCTGACTGCCTATGGAGCAATTGTGCACAGCTAGACCCTCCTTCTGCTCCTGAACTATCAACCACACTTTCCACATGCTACTGGATCATCTTACACCTCACTGGCTTAGCCCTCTCTCCCACACACTTGTGTGGTTGCTGGTGCCTCACTAAAACTATGCCTCAGACCACTCCTTCCTCTCTTGTGCTATCTCATAGCTAAGAACACACACATATAATAATTCTCTTGCTGCCGCTAGGCGGTCACGCGCACCTGGAAGAACCAGGATGCCTGTGTACTAAGCAGGCACTGTGAGCCGTGCAAGCAAAGCTTCTGGAGCCGGGCTAGGAACTCGCAGGAGAAAAGCCTTTCCTCACAGCTAGTGGTGTGGGCACCCGAAGTCCCACCTGGACCATTGCTGTTTGTCCTGGATAATCATCAGAGTGTTGCAGAAAAAGGTTCTAATGTTCCATCTACCGAAACATACTTTGTCCTTTTTTTGCTCAGATCATTTTTTTATGCATCAAAAGATATCACTTGATCACAAGTTGCAAGCTTGAGATAAGTTAGTAACCAATGTGTGAACTAGACTACTCTTCACGTTCACAAAGGTTGTCTACCAGTCATGTTAGCATTTACCACCTCACCCGGCATCACATGGAGGTATGACTTGGATTTAGCTCCAGCACACACACACACACACACACACACTCACCTCCATCACCAACTGATGAGCTCTGCTAATGAGTGTTAAGCCGTTATTGTGGTTGAAATTTTCTGACACATCCTGGCCGAATGTGTACCCCGCCCCCCGAGGGGAAATGCCCCAGCCCACGCGGTCGTCTGGATCAGACCACAGCAGATCACACATTGGACCCTACAAACATCCAAGGAAAATAAGTGTGACTGTAACATAAAATGAAGCACGTGCTACTATACACTTGAAATGATTTCTCAGACCAAAACAATAATTTATGTGTGGTGTATACCCAATCATTGTGTGATGAAAATGGCAAATATGAAAGTGGCCTTCATAAGAGTAGCTAAACATGTAAAGCAAACTACTCAGCATAAAGCAAAACTACTGTGGGCAGCAATACATTATTTACTTATGTGATTACGTGCGGATAGGGGGCGTTACCCACAAAAATAAAGATACTTCAATCATTATTTTTAGTAAGTTCATACCTAATTCAACGGTTAATTGTCTGCAATCTCCAAAATCAGAGAGTGACAGACAGACAATAACTACGTACTTGCTGTAATATACACATACATGTGTATAGTACTCATCAATGAGAGCATCGTTTTTATTTTTCTAAGGAACCAAATTTCATTTTCAATGTATCTATTATTTCTGGTATTACTCACTTCATGGGGCACTTCCTGCAGTCTGTCGAGAGACCTGATGTGGTCCAGTGTGTCTATAGATGGAGACAGTCCTCCATGCAAACAGAATATCTGAAACACACACACACACAATCAAGGGATCATGAACATACAAACACGTACACATTTGCCCACCCATAATAGCGGATAGTGGCTTGGGGTTTCATGTACATGTCAAGAGATAGCAAAAAGAGCGTACAGTCTACCAATAAAGAACCAACAATCATGTAACACACACAAAGCTATCAATCCATAGAGAGAGAGAGAGAGAGAGTAGTAGTATCTCTTACCCTGCTATCCACTAGGGCTGTCAGAGGAAGGTAATCAAACAAATCTGTGAAGTACTTCCACACGTTAGGACTGCCGTACTTGCGGAGACACTCGTCATAGAATCCGTACACTTGAGTGATCTGCCTGCTCTCATGGTTTCCACGAAGAATAGTGATTCTGCTAGGATAGCGAACCTACAAGCATGCATAAGATTTAAAAAAAAAGCAAAAAAAAAGCAAGAGTTCACTGAAAAACTTGAAGGACCATTATACTCTGCATAACTATCAACTCCGTAAACTCCAAATCACCCCACATTGCCCACCTTGAGGGCGACCAAGAGAGAGACTGTCTCCACAGAGTAGTAGCCTCTATCTACATAGTCCCCCATGAACAGGTAGTTGGTGTCTGGAGACTTGCCACCAATCCTGAAGAGCTCCATGAGGTCGTGGAACTGACCATGCACATCTCCACACACTGTCACAGGACACTTCACCTCCTGCACGTTGGACTCCTGCGCCAGAATCTCCTGAGCCTGAAAGTTGGAGTCATTATTATTACTATTATTATTATAATTATTATTGTTAATATACTTACCAGAACTATTATTACATAATTTTTTTTTATTACAGAAAGGACCATATAAATTCTCAAAAGGCCACAGATTCCTCGTGACTATCACATAAAAGTAGCTGGTTTATGGGACTTTACAATGCCTCAGTCTACACTAAACTATACATAACAACCTCACACATATGCATGTGTTATAAACACCGGAGTTTATTCCTGTGTTCCATAACATGTACTTTTATATGCTCTGTATGAGGATACTTAGTAAAACCTTATAAATATATACATGAAACAGAAACCACACCGTACCCAACAGAATTTCAAACAATCATTAATGACAACCAAACAAATTTAGCAAATTTAGTCTTCCGCAAGTTTAAAATCAACAAGTAGTAGGTATAGGCTAATTTAGTCTCGGACACATTATAATTTGTTAGTCAGAATTGGAGTTCTCTGAATACTTTTCATGAAAATTCTTTAATACCGTCCCCAAAACTGTATTTTAATGGACAAGCAGGCTATTTGTGTAATAGCTACAAAATCAAAGTCTTGATAAGTATCAAATTGAGAGAATGGAGCACAAAAAGGAGTCTCCCTGTACAGAGAGAATTGTTAAGCTTGCATTTTTTTTTCAAGTGGGGAAAAAAAAAAAAAAAAAAAAAAAAAAAAGAAAAAAAAAAAAGACCTGATGAACCATCCAATGTATATTGTTTCTTTTGCCTTTTTATCATTTAAAGCGGAACGACTAACACAAAAACTACCCTGGTCACGGACAGATATGGTCAATTTACCAAAAGTGCACCGCATCATAACGAGGAGATAACAGTGCCAAAATACCATGCGTGCATGCAATGGTGCCAGTCAGGAAGAGGCACCACTCAGCTACACTCAAAACAACATATGGCATCCCAAGGTGTGACACCAACTCTTATCTCCCAGAGTTCAACCTAGAAGATGAAAGTTTGTGGTTGCTGTTGTTGTTTCTTTAAGCTAGACCTCTATCTCAAAACAAAATATATAGCCTCTTTGGCCTACATTGAGCTGATATACTTCTCCTATTCCCTGCAATGCTGTGATAGTAAGCCATAGATTAATAATACAAAATAACACCTTATTTTCATTTTGTTATAGAGATTAAGAATATTATTCCAATTAGTAATGTACCAGCAATTCAATATGCAACCATTCACACACACACACACACACACACACACACACACGTCTTACAGCACATAACTGACAGACAGGTTCACTGGCTCCACACACTATCCATATACAGCTTCATCACACCATGTCACTTCAATCACTGACTGAAAGCCAATGATCTCAGCAGACTTGACTACCTCATAAAGCACACTCACTTGGCATGGGATACAGTTGACCCCCAGCTTCACACAAGACTACACTAAACACTCTTGTGAATGCTGAGGAGCTGTCTACACACAGGCATCCCTTATGACAACAGCTAACCTAAACACACACACACACACACACACACACACACACAACAGACACAGAGAAAGAAAGAGACCAATTCATGGCAAACCTCCAATTCATACTAACAGTGCACTGTTTCTAGAACATTACAATGTAAATCTGCCACATAGAAATGTGTCCATTCCCAGTCAGACAGAATGGAACACAAGCATGCCAGTCAGTTTCCCATAACTCTCCATGTTGTAGTGGTGAACAGACACTGTGTGGAACTGAAAACAAAGCTCACCATCCATAGATTCTATTTCAGTCAGGACCAGCTATAACTTAAATTCTGCAATGTTGAGGACAAATACACTTTGGGTGCAGAAAGGTAAGCAGTGCTGTGCTGGAATTTCAAGAAATAAACAACTCAAACTGAAATGTGAGTCAAATCATCACCTATAAGTATACTCCATATTCTTAAACTAACTTTGCTACTTTTCTATGATAACACTTGCTATTGCAAAGAAAGCGATTTTATATTTTGACCATCTTTGCTATTGACAGGTGATGGACTTGTAGTTTCAGATGGATGTAGGAGACACTATGTATGTAAAGTATAGACTACAGTACAGCAGTGAATTGCAGCATGTATAAGTACCACATACATTAAATAGCAGACAATTTGCCAGAATAGAGTATGTTTTAAAGGTGCTGGCACACTCTTTGGGCACTAAACTCCTGCGGAATAGGCCACGGCTGCTAGGGTGTGGTGAGCTTACTTCCGCTATTGCCCAAGCTATTTTATATTTGCGAAGTATTTATTGGTCAAATTGACTCCTCTCTGCCTCAAACATATGCACACACAAATGGTAAGTGAAGCATGGCTATATTTCCGGAACACTATTCATTGCAAATCGAAGTGTGCTTTCGTAGTAAATAGCGCGCGCCTGTTCAGATGGAGTGTGCTACTAATGGTGCCCAGGTCTCCCTAAGTTACAGCACCCTCTTGTAAAAGAGAAGTGACAGCTTGAGTTACTCTAATTAGAGCTACCATAACAGCTACTTGTAGTCTCACACAACGACCTGTGACACGCCTCTCCCTATCATGCCATAAAGAGTGAACCATTCCTTCAACTGCCTTTACGTGGCTGAATACCATCAAAGGTTTACATCAGGTTTGCAGAGAAGACTTACAGTGTCAAGAAATCAAGAAAGGCAGCACTTATTAGCGACCAGCTAATATACACTACCGTACACATCGTAAGAAAATGGACTGCTTGTAAAATTCACAAAATTCAAGAATGTATCTTACTTATCAAAATAAAAATACAAGAATGTATCTTATTTGAGCACCTCAGGACTGGAGGGTGGTCTTTCACTTTGAAAATGCCCACCGTCTGTCTATAAAAAGTAAACCCATCCCCTCCTCAGCTGCCTGGATAACAAAAGTGACACATCTAAAATATTCGGATTTTTTAGTTATTCTTTCTGAGTGACGTGTCGTGTCGTCATCAACTAATACAGACTCGGGTAACCAACAAACTGAATTCTGGGGAAAGATAGAAAATGAATTGCTACTTAGGAAAGATGATCAACAGTACTTGTAATAGCCCGCTATTTCTCTGCAGCTAAAAACCCAAATAATAGTAAAGACTTCACACGGTAAAATGGCTGACACCCTAATGAATAAACTTAACAAAACCAAAATACCACTAATCCTTGTTTTGTGTGAATCATAGCTTGTTGTGCGAGATGGGTATGGATTAACGTGATGCACAGCAACCACTCTACCCCATCTATCTGGCTCAACAACACAAAACCTTAGATGCCAGTGCCACAATACTGTAGATATACCAATTCTACTGAAACCATGCCATTCCAACAACTTACTGACAGCACAGGTGTCTTGCTATGTGGTGAAGATACTCATTTAGGCTTAGCTAGGAAGCTCTGAGGTAGCAATTAAAGAACTGTTGTAGTTTCAAGCTGCCATACCAATGTACCCCAACACTAAGGGGCTCCCTACAGCTAGCTCTAATTTTACCATCAAGCTTTCTCTTTCAGACATTAATCCACGCAAATTCAAAAGATACTAACCTTAGTGCAAAGTATCCTGACTTGCTTTTCTTCTAGTTGTTTACATTCTTCCAATCTCGATATCCAAGATTCTAACTCCTTCGCTGTAGTTCTCTCCTCCATTGCTACTAAGAGAGTATAGTACAGTGGAACTGGAGCAAAGGGTAACGCTTTACGACTAAAACAGCACTAACATAACACACACACTCCAACTTGGCGGATCTGTCCCTAAAAATAATCACTACTCGGTGTTTGACGTCATTATTCCGGCAAATTTCTTCTTCTGAATTTCGCGCGATCATCTTGCGTGGCGACTGAAACCCTTTACCAATTTCTTTACTAAGAGAGAGTGTGCGTGTGTGTGTGTGTGTGTGTGTGTGTGTTGTGTGTGTGTGGTGTGTGTGTTGTGTTAATGCATTAAGTATCACTACTGAAAAAAAAATCGCGATTGACATCCTAACAAGAGTTTGTCATACATGCTTTGGGACTACATACAGTATAATACAGGGTGACCGTCACAAGTATGCACGCATTTGTGCGCATGCGTATACTTGCAAGCGCGATGAATGAAGACCCGCGTCCGTCCCACACCAAAGTAGCCATCACGTACTAGCGCTCTTTTCCAACTTGCTGACATTCCATTGTAACCGCAATCAGCTGTTGCTCCTTGAGCACTAAAAATTCTAAGTACGTACAAAGTGAGCCTGGCTTGTCGAGAGCTTGTCCGTAGAGGACCGTCAGGTTAATAAGAAGAACTATTTCTGGTGGGAAGAGGTTCAGCTTCAGGTATGTTAACTCTCTGGGTTTCTTTTCGAGACCACCCTTTTGATGATGTCTACTTATTCCGCCCCTAACTTTTTTTTTAATTTGTTGGTTTGTGTGTGTGCGTGCATTTCCCCTCCTTCAAATATTTTACTTTCCCGTTGTGCTGTGACAGTGGGGGGAAAGCGAGGCGATGTTAGGAGCTAGTACAGGTCTGCGACAGCTAGTTGACCTTGAATCTAAGGAGACTCTCTCGCGAGCCCCTTCAGACGAGGATGGATTCAGCATTCACGACAGGTATGACATTCTGGGCGACATCGGCGGTGGGGCGTACGGCACTGTATACAAAGCCAGGAACAGAGCGAAGCCCACTCAGATTGTTGCGCTGAAGAAAATGTATATCACGGAAGATCCCGAGATAGGAATACCACCGCTGGTCATGAGGGAGGTTACTAATTTGAGAAGGCTCTCTGAGCCTCCCAACAAGAAAGAGCCTTACATAGTAAGGTGAGTAGGAGTGTATGTGCATATTCTGTTTGTGTATGAGTAGGGGTAAGGCTGTCTGATTACTGTGACTCCATGACCAAAGATGACCATGTGCTTCTTACTCTTCCATGAAGCCAGTGCTGCGCTGGCAAGTTCAGGTTTTCATCTGGATGGCCTAGGTTATTTATGATATAAAAATGAAGCTGCTCAAGTCTGGTTTCAAGGACTTAGTGGAATACTTGTTGTTTTGTGTGCATGTTTTTGTGACTTCAGACCACTTTCAGTTGTGGAACACGTGTTGTTTATTAAAGTATTGGGGGTGTGGTTGATTGGACTGAACCTACACACTTACGAGTAATGTTTTCTTCTTGGACGGAAGGACTGGGTTTATATTAAATCATTTCCCCACTTTTTTTTAATTTTTATCCAATGGCCCAAGCAAGTCTTTCGAAGAGTTCCCTCATTCATTTGACTATAAGGGCTCTACCTGCCCAACATATTAGCACATTGGTAACTGGTATATAGACTCCTTGTCCTGCTCTTGCATGACCATGGCATTGCATAATGTTATGTTTACTACAAATTCACCTTTACCCCAACAGCATTTCATTAGTCAGCTGTAGTTCCAGGCTCTGCAGGCAGTTTGTTAACTGCTGCTATATATTTTCCCCACAGCTAGCTGTCTAGCAGTCATCTTGTAAGCAATTGTATTATGTAGTCTGTTTCACTGTGTGTGGTTTATGCGGTACTTCCCAGTTCCCATTGTGAATTCCCAGGTAAACTATACCTTTTTTTCCTTTTTCTGGATGGTGGAGGCTTTGGATAGTGAAGGATAGGTTGTGAGACAGACAGTATCAGTAGTTACTTTCTGTGTGTTCAGCTGGCCAGATTCTGAAAGTGTCTTGCTCTCCTGTCTCTTGTAAGGCCTTGATGTGCTTTTTTGTTGGCTGTTAAGTATATTATTGTTAATCCAGTGTGTGGTTTTAGATATTAGCTTTTTGTTTCCGTGCTTGCTTGCCTCAATTGTTTTACTAACTGTAGGTTTTGATTTGGTTAAAAGACGGGGAAGTAATAATGGAAAATTATTTCTATTGTTCTGGAATTATCATTTCAGAGCTTGTATGACGTAATACTGATGTACCTGGGTGTGGTTTATTTTAGTGTAAGCAATTTTCTAGTCATAATTGAACATCATATTGTTGTGTTTTTTTTAACACCCATGGAATATGTCACCGGGTCCAAAAAAACATTTGTGTGTGTGTGTGTGTGTGTGTGTGCCATTAGTCTGATTATTGTAAATCCTACTCAGGAATGAATAACTCCTCCCCTTTATCTTGTTGTGTTTTTTTTAATTTTTTAATTTTTATTTTTTGTCTTTGTAAGTTTTTATGGAAGTGGTATATACCAGATTTACTGCTGGAACTTATTTATTGCTTAAATGCTAAGTAATTTTCAAGGCACCTTGATTTCTAAAGACAGTTCCTAGCTTGCTGAGCAGTTGAAACTTTATTAGTAGTAATTCTATTGGATCATTAACCTCGAAGGCAAGGAAGCTTTGTGATAAATTTATGCAATGAACATTTAGGTGAGCTGTTGTTGTTGTTGTTGTTGTTTTGTGATGTCCATTATTATGTGGGTAAGGAGTTCCCTTAAGGTTCTGTATGTGTGTTAGTTTTGTGTCTGGTTTGGCTGTAGTGGTAGAGGAGCTAATCTTGTGGTGAGTTTTGAGGTGGTACTACAGCATCTTGGGGTTCACTTGAACTTTAAAAAGAAAGATAGTGTGTATGTGCACCTGACCATCAACACCAATCTTGGGAGGTCTGATAGAGTAATATACTATTACTGTAACCAAATTTCCAAATGCTGTTTATTTATTTTGTTTTATTATTATTATTATTATTATTATTACTACTACTATTATTATAGCTAATTTTCCCAGTTCTAACAGCCAATATATGTTTAATTAAAACTTAAATTACAATAAATTTAAACATATATTGGCTGTTAGAACTGAGAAAAGTTTCTATTATTGTTTTCAGCCGAGAGTGACTGAATATTATTATTATTTAACTATGGTCACTTGGTTTGATTGTGAAGCACTACCTAGCTAGTATATTTGGGAGAGAGTCAGGCTGGCAAGGCTAGCTGCGTGCGTGCGTGCATTGGGTGCATGCACGTCACGTGATTTGTGCCCTCCCCTTTTGCGGCTTGGGGGTGAGCCGAGGGCCTTCCCTCTGCTACGACCCTGGGGATGCCTGAGGCCCAGCCCTCCAGCCTGACCAGTCACATCCGCAAAGTGGCGTACGTCCTTTTTTTTTTTTTTTTGCGGATGGAAAATCCTTCTGCTGCCTTTCTTTCCTCTTTATTATTATTATTATTTTTTGTCTGTCTTGCCCGATTGAGGAACCGGACGGTGAAGGGGATGGTGGTGGGTCGTTAGGACGAGTTCCGAGGAGCTTACCATTCAGCCGCACTTACTCTTGTCGGAGCCACGAGGTGGTCATCTGGCACGTGCACTTCTCATCGAATTTCGTGATCACTGCACCTGCGCTGTGCTCCTCGCCAGTGGACGGCTGCCCACTTGGATCGTTGCATGCTGAGCCCCGCCTGACTCCCTCTGTTAACCTAGTTTAACTATGTTAAACTCTATTATTATTATTATTACTACTACTATTATTATTATTCTACCACAGTAAGATACATTATCTTAGCCTTACTAAGCAGGAAGGTGTTGATTAAGGTCAACTTGCCCTGGGATGGGTCTATTTTCATGTCAGTGCTTAAATGGGGATTTTAACTTATACTTTAAGAAGAAGATTTAATTGTTATTACCAGATGCAACTTTTTTTTTATAAGGTACAAGGTAGTCATAGTTAGCTTAGGCAAATGGTCTTCCTTTGAGTTGGATGCAGAAGAGTGACAGGATTCTATGGCATATTTCTAATCAAATTATTATTTTTCATCTTATAAAAGTGAAAAATGTTACTTTAACAGTTTTCATGGATTATCAAGTTTTGGTGGACAATAAACTTTAATGGAAGCAACCCTTTTTCTTTCTTTTTTAATTGCAGTATTCAGTTCAGTTTGGTTTTCTTTTAAAATAAATGAACTGCAATTATCTATCTACTTCTGTATTTTATATTTTCCGAGTTGTTCATGTTGCCTGTCAGCGTTGTGTGAGGGTTGGTGCAGCTTCTCTCCTGTTTAGTCTGTGTTCTATTCAATTATTCATAATGAGTGCATCACAGACAGAGTCGTTAGGAGAGGTGAGGACATTAATGCATTGAGCTGCTTCTAAATGCAATTAAGAAAGTCTCCAGCTAGCGAGTGAAATTGATTGGTGGTGAGAATTCCACTTAGAGCGCTGACCGATATAGAGCCTGCTGGTCTTGTATGTGTGTATGTAGCGATAGCACAGCCGGTGTGTGTGCAGGAACCAGCTGTTGCTATGGTAATAAGATTAGGAGCCACTCAAAAGTAGTTGTTTTGGGCTTGACTTCATGACATCATATTAAAACTTGCAGTTGGAATTTGTCTTACGAGGAAATTAATCCTTTAGTGTTTTTATGTTATGTCCAAAACTCTAAGGGCTTATGGATAGAGTTCATGTGCTCACAGAGAGGTTAACAGCTTCTACTCACCACAGATGCTTTTCAAGCACACACACACACACACGCACGTATGCACGCACACACACACACACATATGCACACACACACATGCACACCCAAGGCCTCTGGAATTTAGTCACCATCTGATTTCCTTGGAATTGGATACCCCAAGGTCAGGGGCAAGAGGCATTGCACTGGGAGCCGGCTATAGTTGGTGTGAGGTTTCGTGTAGGAGGCTGAAGTGTGGAGGAGGAAAGATGTTGGCGTGTTCCCCCAGTATTGTTTCAATCCACCATGGCATGTTTTGTCTTTGTAGGTGTGTTTAAAGTTTGCAACTTGTTTTTTTAAGTTTAACATGTATTCTTGCAAGCCTATTCTACATCACTTGTGAGGCTAACAAAAGCTTTCCCATTTCTATTGTTATAGTAGTTTGTGCAATTTTTAATTTATGACTTTTTTTCTATGCCAGAAGTGTTTCTGTAGAAGTCTCATTGAGAGGAATGTATCACTGTTGTTGCCCCAAGTGCACTGGGTGTATATGTGTGTTCACATATTATGTTTGAGTGTACTCTATGTGGGACAGAAGTCACTAACTAACAACAGTTCATTTTCACTGTGTTGTATATGAAGATTTCCCTCAGGAATGAGACCTTAGATTAAGTGTCACTGTGAGGTGACAGTATTATCATTATTATAATGTGTCTGTGTGTTTTTTTAAAATTGTTATTGGTTTTTTGTTTTTTTTTAATGGGGAAAATCTGACTGATTTGTAGAGACTCTGCCGTACATACTTTAATGTGAAAAGTGTAAACTGACCTACTCACTACCTGTTTGCATGTGGTCCACTAGATTGCTAGATGTACTTCACTACGATGGAAGGTTTGAGAATGAGTCTGTGTTTTACATGGTGTTTGAGTACATGGACCAGGACCTGGACCATTGCATCCGCCAGTGCTCCCCTGCCATGGAGGAACCCAAAGTCAAGGTAAGGAACGCTCACAAAACCTCTTTCTGTGCATCTCCGTGGTAGTTATGGACTAACAACCAATTCAAGTGCATTTGTGGATTCTCCTAGCATTTTTTAGTGGGTTTTTGTTTTTTTTAACTGGAGTTTCAGTTTTTCATAGTGGACCCTGGGTTTATTTGGCCATGTATTTGGGATGTGGTCTTCTGTCTATTGAATAGGCTGTACTGGGCAGATTGAATGGTGAAGTTTACATATGGACGTGTGGGTAGACTGGTTGGTAATGGCAAAGTTTGTTTTTAATAAAGTTTAATTAGATGTGGTGGATGTGAAAAGAATTAGTTTATGGCAGTCATTCAGTTCCTCTGCTTCTTGCTCGTGGTTGGCTTGCATGATGGTTTGCAGGTACACTTCTCTCTCTGTCTCTAATGCTAATATAAAAGAGAAGTGTGTTAGTAATAGATGTGCATAATATTGATAAAGTGCCCTAACCAACAGTTAAGGGTAAACACATATTGCCTTTAAATATCATAACATTCCATACATCTCATCCTCTCCCACTCACTAACCCCCAACCACCCCTTCCAAAGAAAAAAAAATTTTTTTTTTCAACTCCTCCATTCTCTTGTTTCTCTCCCCCTTCCCATTCCTGCCAACCTTATCTTCCTTGTCTTTTTTTTTTTTTTTTTTTTTTTTCCCCCTCACAGGACTTCTTAATGCAAATCCTGTGTGGTGTGGACTGGATGCACATGAACAATATCGTCCACCGCGACCTCAAGCCACAGAACATACTGGTCAGCAGAGACGGCAAGAGCATCAAGATAGCGGACTTTGGGTTGTCTAGAATGATAGGCTCAAACGTTGTTCTCTCCACACAGGTTTGTTATGAAGGGTGTTGGGAAACTCTGTGAAGCTATTTATAACAACTTTGTGATACACTGACTCTGGACTCTGTGGTTTTCTGTTTGTTATGTGCTAGTTTGAAAGTGGAAGGAGCTTCATTTTGGAAAGACCGTGTAATTTGGTATAATCGTTTGTGATCGTTAATTAATAGGTTATAATTATAGCTGTCTGGTTATTTTATTTCGCTGTTATTACGAGGCAGTGAGAGAGTGTGTGTGTGTGTATGATAAACTAGTGGCCTGCACAGTATGGGATGGATGACTGGGTGACTCTTAGGAAGTGTGGCATTGTCTGTATCAGCTAGAAATAAAGGCGTCAAAATTTAAGTGGCAATTTGGATATGACTATTTCTCGGAGAGAACATGAAAATTATTTTTGAACGCTGGGACCATAGAACGGTGGCACAATATTGATGAAAGTTTTTTTTTGCACTCGTGTGAGCACAGCCATTCCACAAGTCAAACTGACTCCATCTACATAGGTTTCCTCTATTGTCCGATTTCCATGATTGTTTTTGAAAACTAGGAAGGAATTCGTGCCTCCATATTGATATGCTGTTATACTTTAGAATATGTTGTATTAGTGTAATAAATACAGAGGTGAAACCACCTGTGGCAAAGTTGAGAGAAAATATTAAAAAAAATTTTATTTCCATAATATTATGTGGGTTTATAGAGGTAAATTGCTTCAAAGGTCTAGTGTTTCACTTTTGGTTATCATTGAACATATTTCTATGAATCTTGGTGCAATGGAGCCTACAGTGCAATGTGTGGGTCTTCTCCCATTGCCTTCACAGTGGTTTGTCATCATTGCTCGTGTTTTATGTCAGGCCTTCTTCCTTCCTTGTCCCCCTCTTTTCAGTGGTTTAATCAAGATAAATAATGTATTAGAAGCCAGGCTAGTTCAGATTCAAAGATTCTAAGGAGAGATGCTGATTGGAACAGGAAATATGAGGTCTTATCTTGTTTGCTAGGACTGAATGTTGAGAATGGAATAGAATTCAATACTCTGTGGGTGTGTGTGTGTGTTTTGTGTGTGTGTGTGTGTGATATACACATACAGGTAATCACTCAATGGTACAGAGCTCCTGAGGTGCTCCTTCACTCGTCCTACAACAAGGAAGTAGACATATGGAGTGTCGGATGCATATTTGCTGAAATGCTAACTGGACGGTAATTTAGTAATGACAACTTGTTTGTCTTAAAGATCACTCACACCTGCTCCAAGAAATAAATAACTAAAATAGATATATAAGAGTCTCTTACATGGTTATTTCATAGCTGTCAAGAGAGTGCTCAGGCTGTAATTACTATAATTGAATGAAATTTACTAGTTGTGGGCTGTGGCTAAAATGCCAACACTGGCATGATTTTTTTCAAAGCTCATTATTTAAGTGGACATGTATATTGAGGGGAAAGTCAAACAAAAAATTGTTATAATCTGAGCTTGATTGTGCTCCCCTAGTGTGTCTTGCTTGGTTTGTTCAATTGACACAAAAAACCCTTCAAGCCATTGTTCTCTAAATTTAGTGTTCCTGGAAACAGTGGTTTGAAGAGTTCATGCAAGTATAATTATGAGTAAGTTAACAGACCACAACCAAGGATGACTTGTGTGCGAGGGAAGTTCATAGTTTTTGTCTGTGGAGACTCATATTTCTCCATAGACTGGCCAGAAAGTTTCTTTTTCCTTGTTTGGCATGGAATCTGGGGAAAGTAATGGTCCTACTCAGGGGTATGGGGACCAAAGGTCATGTGTGTGTGTATTAACCAGTTCATAACTTATTTTTGCAGGCCTCTGTTTGAGTCCAGTCGTCCTGGGGAGAAGTCACAATTGGACGTCATTTTTAGGTAAATTACTGTAGATTTTTAAGCTCAATTGATATCATTAAGCTAAAGTTAATAAATATTCTTAACATTTGGGATGTAATTATTTAAAAGGAGAAGCTAGAGTAAATGGTTCATTCTCGAATAGTGGGAATGGTTGAAGCTACTGCTCTAAGACTATCTGCCAATGCACATGTATCGTCACATGTTTAGTGCAGTCTCACTGATAAACATTGGTTTCCCTACACCTATTTTAACGGGAAAAAATACTGCGAGAACCTGATAGTGAGGGGTTAGAACTTGAAGCAAGTGACAAATTTATTATTTCAATCTTTGAATCCACAAGCCACTGTTACACACTCTATCAGAGGCTTCCTAAGGTTAATGAAATGAGTACTCAATGCAAAGCCGAGTAGTGGTGATGTTGTTCTTGTGGGTAAGAGCTTACTGTCCAATCAGAGGGAGTAAGCTGACCACTGGTGTGTGGGCATTGTGACGTGGTGAGGTAAACTAACCATGTGGTGGGGAGTGCGGTGAGAGAAAACTTGCCATGAACCAACTTGGAAAGAGAATACAGTTAGCTGTGGTGACAACTAATTACTGATACTGACTGCCCGGTTTAGGGAAGCTTCTTCAACTTGATCTACTGCACTATATAAACTTCCAAAAAATTCTGGGGGGGGGATCTTAGGGCACCCCTACCTCTGTATGAAACCCTGCATATTCAGGTCATCAATGGCGTGTGGTGCTAGTTTTTGTGACAATGGTCTTAATTGATATGGTAAAGTGACATCGAATGAAAATTTATAATGCTGAATAGTATTGAGCTTTGTGAGTACTCGAGTCATTGGTTCGCAAGGGAGTAATATTAGCCCACACAGCAATAGGTAAAGATTGCCTTGACAACTAACCCTCAAGAATTATGGTTTCAAAGTAGTTAAACAAATATATTACAATCAATCCTATTATTACATAGGAGTAGACCAACACAACCAGCTGACACAAATGGCTGTGGTTGTTGTACTTATGTCCACTATCCCATCTTTTCAATTGGTTACATCAGTGGAGTATTTTTTCCATTGTGTAGAAAGCACATTGTACCTGTTATAATAATAATGTTATTTATGTTGGTAGGGCACAAACACATAATGAAGTCAGGCATATATTATTATTATCAATCATCATCATAACTTATAAAAAAAAAAATTTATTTATTTTTTTTTTTTTAACTTGCTCAAAACTCCATACCGAGTCATGAAGCTGAATAAGGCTGCCTTGTGCATAGGCTTCAATGGTATGATAGCCTGGGGCCCCAGAGAAGATAAGGTTTCCTTCAAGGTACAGAACTTCTCTGACCTTTAAGGTTGCCTTCTCCACTGTAGGTGGTCTGTATCACAACCCAAACAACCACTCACCAATTGTATACTCAGCTAACCAGACCCAAATCAAAGTGAATACCACTGTGTACACAGACAATACTATTCTCAGCGGCTAGCTTTCACCTGAAGTTAGAATAATTCATTCAATTTACTATGTAAATCACAGGAGCAGTACACGTTTGGCACATTATATACATCAAATGAGGAGAATTGTACTTCTGACAACCATGGGCATGTGCACAATGATTCCCTAGTGTTATAAGACACACTGCCACTGGACAAGTGGCCCATGTGCACAACATGATAGTGTTGTAGACACACTGCCACTGGACAAGTGGTCCATGTGCACAATATGATAGTGTTGTAGACACACTGCCACTGGACAAGTGGCCCATGTGCACAATATGATAGTGTTGTAGACACACTGCCACTGGACAAGTGGTCCATGTGCACAATATGATAGTGTTGTAGACACACTGCCACTGGACAAGTGGCCCATGTGCACAATATGATAGTGT
>WLWI01001131.1_pt1 | contig 23358 bp, 7 predicted proteins | sample 6701501 | NCBI WGS metagenome assembly WLWI01 (sample SAMN12718690, study PRJNA515312) | sponge metagenome | isolation source: marine sponge | host: Mycale hentscheli | place: New Zealand: South Island, Marlborough, Capsize Point | collected 2014-11-01 | reverse complement strand
CAGATATCAAAGAATGAGTAAGTTGAACGTTTGTGAGGTATCCAAGCAAAATTTGGCCCCCCCACAAGTCCTCCTAAATTCTCTCTTTGCACACAAAAATAATTGTAATGCCCTTCTATTTCATATTATAATTATAGTAACATGCCAGAACAATCAGTAGAGCAGATTAAAATACTGATCAGATAGCTGAATATGTCATTTCAGAATCGTTCAGAGTATGTTTTATTGGGTGTCCTGTTCCCTTTAATTAGTGGCTATTGTGTGTTGTGTGGGAGTAGCTTTGATGTTTTTAAGCAAAACAATTATAACAATCCAAGTTTTAAGGTAAGGATACTTGAAACTTGAACAGCATAAGAAAGTGGATAGCTAAATGACAGGCTGAGGATAAATGGTGCACTTGGGGCTCAAAAGACAGATATTTTTAGTTGTGAGAATAAAGTGAAAAGTGTAGAGGCATCATTGTTTACCAGCTACTTAATTAGCAGTCAAATAAATAAGATTTACATACAATTCAACTGCAACAACAGATGAATTGGTACATTATATCCAATAAAACAAAAAAAATCCTTGCAAAGTGAAATAAACCAATAGAAGAGGACCCAAAACTTTTCCATGATATACAAGTTGCACTCAGCTGGCTACGAGGCTGGCTAGCTGGAAAGGCAGATCAGCTTTTGGGAAATTGCAACCACTAACTTAGCTGAGTGCAGGATGCACATACTAACAAAATTTAATGGCGAAAAAGTAATCATTACAAAGTGGTTCATGGGAAGGCAGGTACATGGGTGAGGTCTACAGCAAAATCTGGGAAAATATTGGGGTCCTAAAGTGTGGAAGCAGATGTCTGGAGAATCTCCCCAATAAGATATTTACACATGTGATGGATGGTTCTGTGAAAGGGTAGAAAGAGATAGGAAAAGAAAAGTAACTGATAAAGCAAAAGAAAGCAGAAGGGAAAGTAAGTAGGCTCAACTCATGATTCAACTGCCGCTTGCCAGAGCTTATAGTCGACATAATCAAGGAGTTGTGCCTCAAGAAATATCTAGTGACCTTCCCGCAGATCATTTATTAAAACTTGTGCACAGTTACAACAGTACAAATGTAGTAATTACAGAGGAAAGGGCTATTGAAATTGAGCAGGAAACTAGAAGTCAAGCTCATGATCAACGATGAAAAGTGGAGCGTTGTAAACGTGTTACTGCATCCAAAGTAGGAGACACTGTAAAATGAGAGGGCAAACACGAAAAGAAGCAGAAGAGTCGAATAAATTTTATAGTACTTTCAGAGGCAGTTCAGTTACCAGATAGGATCAGCAAAGGAGATTCAGTGCAATAAATAATAATATTATTGAATATCAACGTATGAATTGTCACAACCAGCTTTGTGTGTCCGTGTGGATTTGTTATTTTAGATGCTGACCCATGGCTTGGAGCAGGCCCTGATGGTTATGTGCGAGATCGTGATAATACTGAATGTCCAAATGGAATACTAAGCTAAAATCCATACCGGGATCGTGAAAAATCAATCGATGAAGCTTGAAAGTCTTCTGGATATTATTCTGGATAATATTTGGAGAAGAAAATGAAGGTGAAAGTTAGGCATGATTATTACTCAAATTCAATGCCAGCTCTATTGCACAAAGGGAAGCCCGTATGATTTTGTAGTACAAACTGAAAAAGTACTATTATGTTGAAGAAGTGGAAAGGAGTCCTTTATCTTGGCAATCATAGGGCAGTGAATTTTTTGTCTATTCTCAGGATTATACCACAGAGTACTATCATTCACTACTAAATGATGGAGAGCAAAGTTTGTTACACATTATAGGTATTTAGTATCCTCCTTTCTGGCACTGAGTATCCCTGTGCACTCACTTATGCCGGATAGAATGTCTATTTCACAATACAAAAAAGGGTCAGCTTGTTCTAACAGTCAACAGAGTTCACTACAAAACAGAGCGTCTTATCAAGAGCTACTAGTACTTCACGTAGCAAGAACAGATAAATTTGTATGTACTGCAAAACTACCATTAATCCAGAATATTGAGGTAGCTAAGAGTGTAATGTAGTTGTCAGTTAATATGAATATGCATTGTTAATGGCTACATAATTGTACCTTTATATACTGACCTTACTAACTAAGTGCAGGATAGTAAATTTCAACCTCTATCAGATTTAAGTTTAATGTAGTTGTAACTACAGGCTCACTCGATGTTTTTTTAATTTTGGCTCTTCTAGCAACAATATTGTTCTTACTTAAGAAATCCATTGTCCAATTGTCAAGTGAGGAAGGTAATTCTTGTGTTGGTATATCAGTGAATAAGTGTACCTAAAATGTGTTGTGTGTGTTACAAGGACTGCTACAGTGTAGCACAAAATAAACATTAAGTAAGTATTTTAGCTGCCTTTATAAAGCTTTTTCTGCAGCAGTAAGCAAATAAAATTTTAGGTTAGGGTCAAAACAGCCCGGTAATTCCTTAAAAATGTTGTATTTTTCCAAGTTGAATAGTTAGTTGTGGTGAGTGGTTACTATGACATTGAAATCCCTTACCATTTACCATATATAATTTTAAAACTCAGGCCATTTTTTATTAGCTGGACTGCTCTCTGTCAGAAACTACTGGTCATTTAGATAGTTATTGAAGCTATATTCCAAAATGGAGGTAAGCTTCAGGGAACCAAAAATTTAGCCTTTTGTATACAGATTTTGTAAAGGCTAAATACCATAGTTGGCAAGCAAGCGAAACAAGCGAGACACTATCAGGGGTAACACAATACCTCTCAAAATACTTTGTACCATGTCTGAATGTATACATGTATATGTATATGTATATTATTATTATATAGTGTCATGCATGTGTATATACTATATTATTATGTACTGAGTTGTGCTCAAATTGTTGCAACTACAGATGCGAAGTGCATTAAAGTAGACAAGAAGTTGCTCAAGGCAGTATTTTCCCATATCACCAGTGTTCTTGGTTACTAAGTTGGGTTACTACGTCCATCCAGATTTGCCATGGCATCTACCAGTTGAAGACGCTTATATTTTGCTTCTAATATACAGTCTGATATATAGGATCATCACTAAGTGGAAAGCTGGTGATTGTATTAGCTACAGTTATATACAACAGTCAGTACCAATAATTGTAATATTAATGAAGTGTCAGTAACAATTTGCTCAAAAATGTGAAATTCTACAGGTTAGTGTACATAGTTGTTTACTTCAGTATCTGGTAACCTTGGCTTACCATTAAAATTGTAGCTAATCAGGAATAAACATGATAGTAAAATTTTACTAAATTTATGGCAACCATGTATGTACTACTCGCAGAAACAAGATAAAAACTGTTAAGTTATATAGCACAGGAAAAAGTAAATGGTAGAACTTAAATTTCTTAGTCAGTTGTAGCTAATCTTTTAAGGTTCACTATTTTATAAAAAGTGAAGCCATTTCATTTATCTCTATCAAAGTCAAGAGTCTATCTGAGTTGGATGAAAAATCATTTTGCTCAATGGATCATGTGACTTCTTGATTTTAGTCCAGAGTGACTTAATAACTTCTCTAACATCAGCATTTTTTAAAATAATCAAGGGATCCACAACAACAAGGAGACTGTACAGCACTGCAAATAGAGCACCAGCGGAATTAAAGTTGGGAAACAGGGACACAATAACTTGATAACCGATGATTGCAACTGAATAAATGATAACGAATGTGACAAGTAGAGAGAACGTTTTCAAGGCTCTCCAGTCCTCCTCTGTCATGAGGGCCCGTCTTCCAAGCTCATTGTTGAGCTGACGACTTATTATCCTTCCCTTTATGTACAGAGTGACAAAGATGGCGGGAGGGATAATGAAAGAAGGAACGTGATGCGTAATCGCAAAAATGTAGTGCAAGATCTTGCAGTTCCTACTGCATGTACTGGAATAACTGCAGAACTCAGTGTTGCTATGTAGTTTATAGCAATCAAAAAATGGAGGAATCAATATCACTGCTTTAAAAAAACTCAGGCACCAAAATGAAATGCAAAGCACGACCATCACCTTGCGACGGTATTTAGGGTAATCAAACGGAGAAAAAACGGAGGCCAAACGATCTAAGGCAAATGCTAGTATAAGAGCATTTCGAAGATATGCGAAAGAAAACATTATGAAACCAGATAGAACACAGAGACTTATGCCCATAATCCAGCGGTCAGCTAGAAGGTTTATGCCATACAAGAAATAATTGCTGGTGAGAACCAAATCTGCTACTGATATTTGCATGGCAATTCCAAATGACAAATTTCTCAATTTTTTAAACTTGGCCACCAGAAATATTACCAGAACATTTAGGATAATTCCAAACAGTGTACGAAGAAATACAATAAGGACTTGTATGTACCTCAGAGCTATGTCTACATCAGGTGGAAATGATGATGAGTGGTTTGCTTGCAGACTAGAGGCAACACAGGAGGCCATGAGTGTTGAGTTGGTATTTGAAGAATTAAACTCCAAGTTAAGCATTTGGTCTTCAAGAGAATATTCTTCCATGTCTACTGGACAGAAAACTTGTTCAATTTGATATTATACACACACAAAAAAAACTGTAACCAACTCTAATTTAATCTGACTGTCGTCAACTGTTACATGTATCATATTTATACATCAGAACAGACTGATTTTCCCATGCTTTACATGCTGTCACTTGACAGAATGCTTAAGCTATTTCATATTAGTGCTGCTGTCATGACATGTAATCATGTAATTAATTGGAAATGATTAAGTATGTCTGAATGCTAGAACAATATTCATTAATTAATACTACCAAACACTACCAAATGTGTTCAACTTATTGTAGCTAGTATAATACTAATTAATAAAGAAAATGTGTTGGAAAAAATCCTTTATTAAAAAAAATCGACTGTCATGCGTCAAAAAGAAGATAATGTCATGAAAAAAATACAAGTAAAGTATGTATAGTGTATTATTGATTATTTAATGCTAAGCTACCTGTGAAGTTAAAAAGACTAATAAAGTGCATAACATAGTTAACTATTAAAAAAATATCCATAAGAACAAAAATACAACACTAAACAACATTTCATATTATAGTGGGGTAGCAGACACCTAAATTATGTTGTTGCTACGAACTATTTTGAAGGTGTGAAAATTATCGAAGTCATTCAATGTGTTCCATGATTATTAACATTTAATCATTCAAGTGTCATTAAGGTAATAAAGATTAATTTACTATATTATTAATACAGAGTGAACAAAAAAGGAACAGAATATAATTTGGTAACAGGTCAATGATGGTTGCTATCCATACATCGTCTGAATACAGTTCCATAGTCTTCATGTAGTCCAGTTGAGGCCTAGTGACCAAACTTGGAACTTGGAGACAGAGGAAATCCATTGAGGTACCAAATTTTATGTTTCTTGAGACTGTCCGTTGGGTCAGTGCCATCAGCATGACCAGCCATTTAGGTGGGGCTAACAATAATGAGTCTTACGTGGCTGTATGTATAACAACGACAATTAAAATGTGCCATCCTGAACGAATTTCAGTGTACTTGCGAAGCATAATTTGCTACTAGTTGAAATCTCCTATAATTTTCGTCAGTGGCCCAACTGAACAGAAAGTAACAGAGGGGTCAACCATGCCAACGCGGCGTAGACCCTTTACCAATAGTCTTGACAGAAACTTGTAGCTGAGACTAACCCAGTGACTGCATAAAAAGTAGGACAAGTAAGCATGGACTAAAGATTTTGAAATATTAATTTATACTTTTGGAGTATAACCCAAACAGTAACTGAACTTTCTAAGTACTTTGTTTTTTATATTCTTTTCTAATGGGGGAACTACAACTCTCATTGGGCAGTGTTAACAGAAAACATTTTAAGGGGGTGTAACCCACTCAGTTATGCGATTGATTTCCATATTGCCAACAGTCCTCGTTTTTCTGCAATAGTCCACTTTTTTGGAGGAGCATTGTCCCCAGACCCAGTTAAATAAAAAAATTATTGTTAGTTCCCGTTTTCACAGATAGTGGGACTATTAGCAATTATTGTTTTGTTGTTTCTGTTTTACTTTGTTTGTATTTTGATTTAATTCAACAACCATACATCAGCTGACTCTACCTATAGTAACTCACTATCTATAAACATGCTCGGGATGCTGCTGCCGCTAGCTCTTCAATAAGAGCTACATTCTTGATTATGCAACAGCCAGAAACACAAAAAGAGACTGGCACACTTCGTTTTAGTAGAATACTTAATGTGTGTGGTCATAGTTCCTTTTGTGTTGTCAAAATTCCTGGGGATGTGATCAAAATTCCTTGGGAAGTGGTCAAAATTCCTTGGGTGTAATCAAAAATTCCTTGGGTGTGATCAAAATTTCTTGGGAAGTGGTCAAAATTCGTGGGGGTGTAATAATTATCCTTGGTGCAATTCTAGAAAAGTTGGCACCTATGTATTTCAGTGAGTGGAACAGGAATAAGTGTTTATGATGACTAATTTGAAATTAAGGGCATTGGTAAGCTTATGCCACTAGTGTTACTCTATAATTATCTTTATAGAGCAGAATGTTTCCTACATAATTATGGCAACCGTGCATCACTACTCAGCAGCTGCCTGAACCATGACCTATGCATAAAGCAGTACTGTGTACTTGATTACTAATAGAATGATATGTTAGTGTTTGATGTATTATTGAAAGATTTCAATAACCAGACTTGTAGTTGTCTCACAGGATACCTCATTGCACTAGTTAAGATAAAACACAATATCTGTATCCAATTGTATTGCATTATTGCAACTACAACAGTTATATCTAACCTACTTCACTAATTGGATTGTGAATTGTTCATTTGATTGCTACGAACTACAACAAAGCAACACTGAGTTCAGCATTATTAAGCACATGCACTGCCAGATCTTACATTACATTACATATTTGGAATTACGCATCAAAGCTCCTTTTATCTAGTCGTCTTGGTCATTCTGTATAAAAAGGAAAGATTACACAATGTGAAAAGAGTCCATTTACAACCATAACAAAATCCGTAAACTGTCTTGGTAATGAGAGTTAACAAAAAATTTACAAGGCTGTAGAGGTTAACAAACTAGTTATCAACACATTATACACTAATTTACGATTTTGTTTTGGTTGTCAATGGACACTTTTCAGGCAGTGTTAATAAGCCAACATTTCAACATTGTGCTGAGAACAGTAGCCATGATGACTGAGGAAGACTGGAGAGCCTTGAATACGTTCTCTCTACTCATTGCAGTCTTTATCAATTATTCGGCAGCAAATTTTGGCTTTCTGGTTACAGTATTCCAGTTTCCTTTGTTTAGAGCCAAATGGTGTCCTAAACTACAGTCTTATTTCTGTTGTAGCAGATCCTGTGGCTACTCTATAAAGTTGCTTTGCTAGTGAAATTATTCAATGGCTCTTGACTAAAATAAGAAAGTCATACTACTACACAGTATATTACTTTTACAACTCTGATCAAATCAAGACTGGCTTCAATTGAGATAACTGAGTGAGCTTGAATTTTGATAACACATGTAATCCTTAGAAACTTACTTTATCATTATTTTTTTAATTGTTATAAATTTACCAATTTATGAAACTTTTTACATATCTATTTTAATGTTTAGCAATGTAGGGCCATTGAAATGTTGCTCTAGCTATAACTGATGTAAGATCTTGGGAATCTAATGGAGAGACTCAGACACCAGAATGAAATGCAAAGCACAACCTTTACTTTGCCATAATATTTTGCATAATCTAAAAGAACAAAAGTTGAGGCAAATGATGCAGTATGCAGAATGCTATTTTGAGAGAATTTCAGGAAATTTGAAGGAAACTTCATGAACCAGGTAAAACACTCACAGGTATATGGCTATGATCTAGTGATGAGCGAGAATGTTTATTATAAGAGATAGTTGAAATTCAGAACCAAGTCTGCCAATTATATTGGCTGGTAATTCCAAATGACAAATTTTTTAGACTTGGCCACCAGAAAATATATTACCAGAACAATTAGGTAGGATTTGTGCAAGGCAAAGCTATTGGAATTTGTCAATACCTCAGAGCTATCAGGCGGAAAGGATGAAGAGGGGACTTGCTTGTAAACTAGATGCAGCACAAATAAGAGTGATATATAGATAAGTTTTTACTGTTAAATCAGACGCTGAAAATGATGATACTTTTTATTGTCATATCATATGGTTGAAATAATTCATTATTAGAAAAATATATCAAATTTGTTAATATTATTTATAGTACTAAACACATGCAGACTGCAAACAGTTGTCCTCTAACAAATGTGCCAGTTGATATATTTAAACTGTTAGTTCCATGGATGATACAGGCAAAGATTATTAAACCAAAGGATTCGGTTCAGTGGAGTATGGAACAGGATCCACCACCAAGTGAACACAAAATGTATGTGGGTCAAAATAATAATCGCGAAATGACACGCATAGAGCCCAAGCAAATATCGCAAAGTTTTGATTGTGTTACCCCTGATGCAGCTCACTCACATAGTTTGCAGGCCAAATGATTTCTTTTAATATAAATATGAATAATTTGACAATATATATGACTACAAAATTCATATTTTAAACTTATTCTTCACTAACGATCGATCACTCAATGTTAATTTGACGGAGCTAGAAGTTTTAGCTAACCTAAACTGAATAACTTCTTTCAATATATCAGTGCAATACACTTATGCTAATAAATGAAAAACCAACAGAAAGACAAAAAGAATCGGAGATGCCATAATATTAGGAGGAGGAGCAGCAGCAGTGACTATGGCACAAGGAGATGGCTGACTCTGTGGCATGCATGACTCAGAGCTAAACTGTCCATTCATACAGCAGTCATACTGTATACATAGACAAAAATGAAAATCAATTAATGTTTCTATTTTAGACGAAAAATAATTATGTATCAATTACCTATAAAACAAGATACATAACTCCAGTATGAATATGATAGTATATTGTACAGTCATCCACTTACCTGTTGTACTCCATTTACACAAGCGGTGGAGTTGCAGTCTGCCCGGCAGGCTGTGACTGCAGCATTGAAGCCGTCATCATTGGCGAGGGTAGAACAATACGTGTCATCTCGATTTCTCCGACATCCTGATGCACAAATCAAATGACAAGCAAGCAGCAAAATGCATAATTTATAAAATATATCTCATTAAATTTACAAGCATTAAACAAACTAACTTATAATTACCAATCATAGCAATGTCTAGTAATGTTATTATTGGTTCTAAACAATAAATTACCTTGGAATAGACTACTCACTGATGCCTCACTGTTAGTACAATACCAGTCATAAGTGGACATAGTGAGTGGACAATTCCCTCTGCAGAATTCTTCAGAATAAAAGTTACTCATATTCTAAAAGTATAAAAATAATAATTTCGAGCTAATATTAAGCATAAAGAGGAAAACAGTATATATAATGATGAAACTGATGACATTTTAACAATTGTTATGTGTTTGCTTAGCAAGCATGCAAATCTAGCAGAGTTCAAATTCAGGAAAGCTCATTGAAGATGTTATAATATCCACTAGGTGGATCTTTGCCTATTTCCATATGTTAATTTAAAAAGTAGCTAAAATACAAGGTCTTTAATCATCATTCTGAGTAAATTCATATAAATACATCAGCAGTTAACTGTCAATAATCACAAAATCAAAGCAGGACAGACAGACAGACAGATATAAATAGACAAACAGCCAGCATGAGTACTTTAACCCTTTCACGTATGCACACTAAGGGGGTTAATAAAATAATCGGTCATGGCCATCTATCTGTGATCTTGTCACACTTCAAATATTGCAGCCTAATTCTCTGGGTAGTACTAGGACTCACAACCTCACTTCCGCTGCTATACTGTCACATGGACTTCTTGTAATATTACTCACAATATTATGTCCAGGTTGAGTTGGTGTGGTAAAAACCATTAATAACTTTTGAATGGAAATAGCTACGCTTCCAGGGTTTGTATTATTTGAAAGCTCATGTCAAAGTGGTCCAGGAAATTCCCTTCAAAACTTCAGAACTGGAGGGAAAGTGCAGTTTCAAAACTCAATAGAAAAGTCTATGAGAATAGATAAAGCCACACTTTACCTGTGCTACACGCAGCGGAATTTAGTCACGTGCTCAAACCAGGCCAACAACATGCACAGTACCTCAAACGACTGTAAACAAAAAGCCATCATCTGTTTGGTGACTTTGTTTCTAGCCTTCTACTTGACATTCTGGTATGTTATAGGCTCAAGACTTTGTTGCTATTCAAGACTACTCAGCAAGAGCAAGCTACAATGTGAGTTAAGTTTGTAACACGAGTTGTTTGTCCACTCCAAGTGTCTCACATGTTTAATAAAGCCTATTTATTTATTTAGAAACACGGTCAATTTGCTGTTTACTGACCAAGATAATTATTCATAGACTCTATATGCCACTATGTTTTGGCTGTCCATTACTCCTCATATCTATGTAGGTACAGTGATCTATGATTATGGGGAATGCTATTTACCACACTCCCAAGCTCAACTGCTGCTTGTGGCTACCACATTTTCATGTCATCACAGACTCATATATTCTCAAAGACATTATAATCGTGATTCTTTATTGTAGCGTATTTCGACTTACTGGGTGATTGGTAAGAAGAGATAGCTGCAGACATCTTGTAGGTTCTGGAGAATTGGACAAGATGCATTCTTCACACTCATTGGCTACTGAGCAACTTTGATTCCCAAACGATGCTCGTATGTCAACAGAAGAAGAGGGAATTCTGTTATACGATGGACAAACTATGAAAACATAAAGAAAATAGCATATACCATGTGCGGAAAAACAACAACAACATTAAATTGTATTGTTCTCTCTTTTCAATAATTATACCCACAATCACTGAAGCATATAGCTACATTGGATGACTCAGCAATATACATATCTGTATTGAGACAGTTTAGGCTGAATGAAAAGAATCGAGAACTAATAAGTGGCTACAGAATGCTTATAATTTTTTGTATAATTATTATACTGTTTTCCAGCATAAAGTATTGACAAGTATGCAACAAATTGACGAGATTTATGGAAACAGGGCCATTAAAGTCATCACAGATAATTAGATGAGTGAAAAATAATGTAGCTATGTTGAGCAAAAAATCTAAAATATTAAAAAAAAATTGGGAAAATTGACAAAAAACCTGTATGTCAAGTACTGAACATGAGAAGGACTTTGAAAGAAGTCGAAACACCAGATTAAATCTTTATATGAATATTAATTGCTGTCTTTATAAATATGTACACTGAGAGTTAATAAATATATGATTTGTCTTTTGTAAATTTCTTAACTTACTCTGCCAGAGAGTACTGGTAGGTCGATTGGATCCACAAAATCTGTCTGAGGTTATTAGTAGTATAGGACAATTCCCAGAGCAGAATCTCTGACGTACTGATGCAGCTTGAGTAGCCTGCAAGTAGAATTTCATGTCTTAATTTGTATGTACAATTAAAGATAGCTTATAGTAATAGGTAGTCAGACGGTAGATCTAGAAATAAGTTAAATTAAAAACTACAGAAAGTGTTTTTATGTATTTTCTTTCACTTTTGTAAAATATATACACTCACCTGTATACCCTCTGCTGCCACTAGGTAAGAGTAGAGCTGCTCACAACGTTGCAAGTCCCTGGTATCACGACTCAGGCATGAAGAACATTGACTGATGGAGCATGAATCAGATATTCGCAAGTCATTTGTGGAGGCATCGACAGGAAGGTTGCAGTCATTGGGAATGTTTGAGCACATGTCTCCGAGCGACTGTCTTAAACAGCAGCCGTACTAAATAAGAAGAGTTAAATTATAAACTTGTGAATGGTACTATACTACTTGAAAGTATATTACACTTCAAAATTTCTTTCTCATCTTCCTTATGTCTATTAACTGTTTTCCTTTTTTTTCTCAGGTGTTTTAAACAAAACCACATAATTTGATAAAAGCAAAATTTGAAGATATCAATAAACTGCTCACCTCAATGTCCGCTATTATACCTTACCTCATTAATAGCTGCTGTGCATTCAGCACTCAAGCAGTTGGTGGCTGTGCAGCTACTCACAGCATTACTGTAGCTAGACAAGGACCGGTACCTCAGAGCACCACAATACTGACCACCTGATTGCTCACAATCTAGAGAATGGAAGAACATTATATGCAACAATTCAAACTCATTACACTTTAATAAATTAGAAACAAAATATATTTATTATCATTATTATACACATTCAATTATAGAATGCCCTTCAAGTGTCTATGTATTTCAAAGCAGCTATAGGTAATGTAGTGTGTCAAAGCAATGCTGTTTGTGATTTTAGGTGTAGTAAAATGTTTCTTACATGAATAGAAGTCTGTTGTTTGAAGATTACAGTAACTAGAGAAAGACTGAGAGGTAAGTGGACAATTGCCTTCACAATAACGACTGGCATAAGTTGACGAAGTGTTCTACAACAACAACAACAACTACAATAACAAGGATGAATTGAGAAATTGTAAACATATACAACATTCTTCCAATATGTACAGTGCAGTGAACATTCTTTAATGTATTTGATTTCATTAGTGTTTGGTGTTTTACATTATAAGCATATGCGCCAGTGTTGTTTCATTAGCTACATTATATCCACTATGAAATGCATATTTGCCTTCTTAAACCTTAGCAAACTGTACCACATGATTATTGTAATTTTTTTCTGCGTAGTGATAATGTATTCCACCTACTGGGTTAGTTGCTAGTAGGTAAAGCTGCAAGCATCTTACTGCTCCCTGATTGTCAGCTCCAATGCACTGCAAACATCTGCCCTGTCCACTCAAACAGTTTGAGCCTTCACTGTTGATCTGTAGTGAACCACTCGGTATTTCAGAATAGGAAGGGCACACTGCAGAGTTTCAACAGAAATAGTCATGAGTGATGGATGGGTAGGGAAGGAGGGGGGGGGGGGGGAACAAGCCCCCCTGCCCTCCCCCCACCCACTTCCGTCACCTCTGATAATATTATGATCTTTTGGGGAAGTTGGAGCAGAGGGAAGGGCAGGAGCAAAGAGGGGGAGGAGCACAAGAGGAAAGGAGGAAGAGGTTTATTTGTGATTGAGAATTGAATTTACCAAGTGACTGTATTTGCTACAGTTGGTGACTAAAATTAAGACTAGGTTGATGCCATAACACAGAAGACTCTTTCTTTTGCTATGTAGCTAGAATGAAGTATATGCACTAATAATAAGTTATATAGAATCATGAAATAGATATTGGTGTGAAAATGTTACAGAAACGACAAAACTATCACAATAATTGATACTAGCACATTGATGTTATTAACAATTAGCTACTTTCTATTACTTGTTGATATGCCCTTATGAATATTAAATAGTTCTTATATTATTTGGACTATTTTAATAGTTTAGTTCTAGTTTATAGTCATTTTCAATCATTTTCAAACAGTTTTTTTTAATTTTAAGGATTTTTTTAATTTGTTGTACTTGTACCCAATTCACAAATGATAACATTCCTTTTCTGTCTTTCTGTAGCTTCAAATGTAGTTAATCTTTGCTTTATTATGAGATAACTGCAGAATCATTGCTATAATTGAAGTCACACCTACACACTAATAAAACATTTGTGTGTGTGTGTGTGTGTGTGTGTGTGTGTGCATGTGTGTTGTTGGTGGTGCTGTCGTAGTTTCTTTTCAACCTCAAGTAATGGATTGGGTTAGTTGTCACTACTGTCTGGACCGTAGGGCTATTTCTACTTGCATGCACAAATCTCACTAATATCATGCTGTCTAGTCTAGGGATTTACCAAACTTATTAGCAGTCAAAACATGAGACCATACAAGTGTACACATTTGAGGTTTCCACTTTACCTAAATGGCTGAGGGCAATTAGTAAGAGTTCATTAAGTTCAATAGGAAACCTATTATATAGACATAATATTAGCACTTTATAGTCTTACACTAACCGTGTAACCACATTATATATCTTGCTCAATCTTAAGGGGGGCTTCTAGTGAAGCTTTATTTCTGTAAATGCCAAACTGTGGATGCTATAAAATTTCCTTAGATAGTCCTAGACTACAACAGCCTATCCAACTAAATGTGTTGTATATAGGCTCTCTCAGTGAAACTTTATTATAATTAGTAGCGAAATGTGCATATTTCTTTTAAACACTTGAAACCCTTTACTCTTGGCGGTGTCTTATTAGGCTCAATTATCATAGGAACACATTCCATACACATCTCTTGGAGTAGTTACTCACTTTGTAAAAGTGAAGCCAATCTCAATGGCCTCTGACAGTAAGAGTCAGCTGTAGCCAAAATTATAGGACATTCTCCATTGCAATATCTGGAAATCTCTGCTTCATTGTTTCTCTGTGAAAATATACCATATCTAGTGCTGTAACCACACAACACCCTGGACAAAGATGTTCACTTACTGTATTTGAGTCCCCTGTGGAGTATGTGATGAAGAAGTATAACTGCAGGCATCTTTGGATTTGCTCAGAGTTTCTGCTCAGGCATGGTAAGCAGGATGATGATATGGAGCAAGTGTCATCAATGTTTATGTTGCCTCCTTGCACAGCAACCCAGTAAGTTAATAGAAGAACGGACACTTTCTCATATTGAAGACGACACATTATCGCAGCGATAGCTAGTCCCATTCTTTACAGGCCAAGGTTTAGCAGGCAGTTAATGAAATGTGATGATAGCTCCTTACTAGAATTAAGGGGTCACTTCAACTAGCTAGGAGTCATCCCCGTATTTATGGTCACCTTTTTTATAACTTTTTTCCTCCTGTCCGTTAGGTCAACTTTTGTCAAACGTGCGTGCGCAGTTACACCTATTATAGAGTACGACTAAACAATGAGATCATGTGTACCCACCGTAATAGTTCACCTTATAAGTTGCGCACCACGTACTGGGAAGACTGAAGATGCCGCGGTAAGTTTAAATGTGACTACCTAGGTGTCTTAAAACCAGATGTTGAAAATCCAAATAACAAAATAAGAACAAAATGTCTTTGGAAATACATAGCTAACTTGTTTTACTTTCACTTGTCACTTTGAAATATTGAGTATGTAAATAAGTTTCTTTGTGTTATCCCCACAGATCAATGATTACACACTAAAGTATTTACTGAACAATTTTATACTACAAAAAGAACAAGGCCAAAAGCTTTGTCCTTATGTGTTTCCTATAGCCTAGAGCCATGGTACAAGTTGTGTGTATCCTGTGGGATTTACACTATCCTACCCTCAGTTGTGACCTCCATGTTGTGGTGTAACCTTTACTTCCTGTATGCTACAAGCTATGTCTTCTCTGGTAGCTCAAAAAAATGAGATTGTAGTAGACTGGGCAGACATGTGGCATGTGACATCATTACGAAAATATTTCATTTTTTTGCTTTGTCGATATCAAGTTTTTTGGCATATGATGTTTTTTCTATCTTCCAGCTAGTATTTAATGAAGTAATAAAATATAATGAATGCAAACTCAAGTTGGTTAAAATAAATTAAAAGCTAGAACAACACGCATGCACCAATTGCTTTAAGTTTCTAAACTGGACTAAAGATGGTTAAAATTAGAAGGGGCACAAGTTATACTATCAATACAGAGCATATAAAAGGAAATGTATGAAGCTAAGGATAGCAAAGTGAGATTGCTCTGCCAGGGTATTGAGAGGAGGTGCTGCAGCTGTGACTATCATACACTGCTCAGTCTGCAGTCCACATACTTCAGAGGAAGATCTTCTGTTCAAGCAGCATCCATACTATTACAAATTGTGCAAACTTTTAGAATTAATAAGAAAATTACAGTAAAGAAGTCTGCATGTGTTTAATGTGTAAGCTTGAATAAGAAAAATATAATAATATTATATTATATAAATGAATTGTTTTGTTCTTTTTATTTTTTTGTATATTTTTTACATATTTATTGAATTCCATTAATGCAGGTACTGGAGTTACAATTGGTGGTCACATGCTGTAGTAGCTTCTTGAAAGTCACTGTCACTTGATAATGCCGCACAGTACTGGCCATTCTTGTTTCTACTACATACTAATACAAAATTATAAGAAAAAAACAAGATATTCTGATTAAATTACAATAAGCCAGGCAATGACAAAAGTATACAGTAGTATATTCAATTGTTAGTATAAAGTATATACGCTAAAACTAATGGGAGGAATTCTAAGCTAGCTTTACTTGATAGTAATTAAGTTTACTGACAAATAATGCAGCTATTACATGTGTTAATTAAAACTGATAAAATTTTAATTGTAAATTAGTTCTCACTTTCAAAGTAGCCTTGTATATCTGTGTCACTCTGGCTGCAGTACCAGAAAGAAGTAGCCAGGGCACAATTTCCTTTAGAAAATTCCTCAATGTAAAAATTACTCATATTCTGAAACCTCAAATGCAAAATTTTAAATAATGAAATTACATTATTGGCATACCATTCTGTGCAAACTTTGTGTTTCTGTGTTAAAGCTAGAAGAAAAATCTTGAAGCAGTATTTGTAGAGTGGGATGAATTGTGAGCCATGCCTCAAACCTGATACCTTATTACTTGTGAGTAAACTTAATAGGCTCATTCCTATGTTGTTTGTATTAAGGCAATTATAAACATAGGCTAGATTTTTTGATTCACTCAAGAATGTTTCAAACTTTAGGTCCTTCTTCATTAATACACCAGTCCGGATCATTCCATTCTATTATTCTTAACAAGCTGAAGAACAACCTAGGTCTGAATCATTCTTGATTGAATAAAAATCTAGCCTCTACAATTGATTAAAATAGTTATTTTCAATGAGTAAACTTGTTTAATGAGAGAATAAAATTAATTATCTCAATGATAATGATAAATTTTCATTATTTTCAAGTATTTCATAATACGGTGTGCATTATTTCACAGATAGTTATGTGAATATTTAGCTAACTCTAGAGTAAACTATAACTCAAAGCATGAAATGTTAAAAAAAAACTGAATCCTGTCTCTCTTTTAGCTATGGATGATAATATAATGTGGCTACAAGTATAACTTAACCCGAATGCTGAACATGCTTGGCAGCAGCATCACCCCATTAATGGGAAGAGGTAAGAGTTGTAGACAGAGCCAGTAAGAATCATGGGTTGAAGATCAAGGAAGCTCTACACATACAGATGACACCTGACAACAGCAAGTTTAACAGAGACATAGGTTTAAAGCTTCCAGGATGCTGGCTGTCCATGCTGCGTGCAAATCACCCTCCAGGATATAATAAACAGTAAGCGTGCCCTCCAGAAATCTTGCCGTTAACTTTGTATTATTATATCGCCACGGAGAGCTTGACCTCAGTTGACCCCTGAAGAGGACTTCAGCAAGAAGTCGAAACATCAGGTTAAGTTATAATTAAAAATATTGGCTGTTAAAAAGAGAAAAATTTCCTATTATTATAATTATTTCAGCCGAGAATGACTGAATCATTATGTATGGATATGGTCTGGTGGCACCATTGTTTCCTACTATCAAAAACGAATCATTCTGTGCCTAATTTCTGGTTAGTCATTTGTGATTTTTTATAATATATATAATAATATATATATATTATATTATATATAATATATATATATATATATATAGAATTGATAATGTTTTCCAGCTATCTATCAAAATACGTAGCTTATTATTATTTTTTAATTTTATTTAGATATCTATCTTGGATTGACGCCATTGACATCTAAAAGTGATCATTCAAGTTATTTGCAAGGGTCAATTGAAAACTGGGTGAATCGATCCAGCTATTGTAACGGTGATAGATTTGAAGAAGCCTTGCTGAAGTGATTATAAATAATTATTGAAACATCTAAATTGAGCATTCCGTAACATCGCGCTGCGGTGCACGCATTAGGAAACGAACGAAGCGATCAAGAAACTCAATCGAGATTTTGCTTGTACGTTGATATATGCCACTAGATACACAGTCTAAAATGAAAGGTTATAAGAAGCAGGACCTAGCATGCTCAAAATAGTGCGAACGTATAATGTTTTATTGTATAGAAGTAAACATTCTAGCTAAATAGTTTTTGCCTGAAAAAATGCTACAGCCCAGTGAAATTTACAGCAAGGGAAAAAGAAAAGAAACATGCTTTCATTTAGACTAGAGGTTGGCCAGAACTTATGGGTTCCTTTTGTTCCAGACAGAGAGTAGGGAAGCATCCTCATTCTGCTGAGCATTAAACTTAAATTTATAAAGAATGTTTTGGAATTAGAATAGTTCAGCATACACTTTTTTTTTACCCCCGGACAAATTTTGTTTTGATAGGTCAGCTCAGTGTGCGCCATTTTTCTGACATTTTGCTCTCTAGTTCCCTAGCTATCTCATTTTGTTACATAATAATCATATGCAATGTTGCTAAGGAAGTTCGTAACACACCAGATTCATTAGTAGTAAAAGGGAAGCTTGGGGCCAAAAAAAAAAAACACACATAATAGACCTACTCAAATTGAGTTGAAGACATAATATAACCCATCTCACTAGTGATGTGCTTCAGCACACATGGCAAGGGAGCCATTGTGCACAAATAATTCACACAAAGTAGAATCTGATAAAAGTTGATTACGAAATTTGTATATGTAATATCAAGGCTACATTCATATATTTGGCTTGAAGTTAATGTCTTAGATTCTGTTCACCTAGTTTTAGAATGTATCATTCAGTCTATTTAGTCCAAAAAAGTAGCTACAAGTAGCTATGTATCAATTGACTACACAAGTACTAGCTACGTTCATGTAAATGATTAGTGGCATATGACATGGTTAGGTGCTGAGCCAGTACTACAAGAATTAGAGTTTCCCCATGAAAACCTTTCTGTGGTAGCTAAAAATGTTATTTTGAGATGCGTAAGAGTGCCTGTTTCCATTAAACAGAATGTAGCTTACTCATATTTATCAATCAATCATATTCCACATTCAGAATAGTTAGGCCTCGTGTTCATATTATGCAAACATTAAATTCAAAAATTCATTTCTGTGCACTTACTAGTAATCATATATAGTTATTGTAGTTGCCCAAACAAAACTCTTGTAGTTTGATATCAAACCTAAAGATATAGCAGTTGTTTCAAAATATTATTTAATGAATAATTTTAAATATCTAAATAATAATGTCAAGATAAATACATTGAGGAAATTTTAATAACTTAAACATTAATGAGATTAGTAGCTATAGCTACAATAAGGAAAACAAATTGTCTCCAAATTTGATTATTGTTATCACATTGATAATTTAGAGGAAGAGATAATAGAACACAGCACTGAGTAGTGTCACTGTAAGAGACGAGGCCACTGATGAAGGAGAACCAGCTGTCATGATATCACAGGCTGGTATGTTGCAATTAGAGGCCACAATACTGTTCATGTTCAAGCAGCAACCATACTGTAAAATAATATTAATACTTAGTTTATATCTCTGGTAGCAATAAAAGTATAAACAACTTGTAATAAAATATAGATCATACTTATTTCAAATATTTAAATATAGGTAAAGTTGCCTGTGCTATTACTAGTATATTTTATATTATACACTGAATACTTGAAATAATTACGAGCTTGTCGGTGTGCATTGGCACGAGTGCCAGTGCTCCGACAGATGAGTGATATTTATGGTAATCAGTGGATAATATATTTATCAATGAGCAAGTATCATTCGTAGGAACATTAACTTAGCTTAATCAAATTTTGTGCTCTAGTGACTTCATTGAGTACTTCTTAATGCTGTGGAGTTGTATACCAGTAAGTATCGAACAACCAAGGTGTGTGTCCGAAAATTCAGCTTGCTTGGATGACAATGAAATGAAAAGGTGTGTGGAATTTAAAAAAAATCCTAACACAAAAAAATACAACTAACACAGACTTAAAAAAAGGTAAACCTGGTGCGAGTATATCAATGAATTATGAAAACTAGATGAAATAGCTGCAAACAGCCAAAGTAGATGACAAATATGTGTTACTTTTTTGAGTCAAATAGGATGCAGCTAATTCTGTATAATATGTGAACTTGATTCACTTACTTTAATTCTAATAGTTTTGGATCATTATTTAACTTAAGAGTGGCAAAATCTATACATCAGGACATTCTATTCGCATCATTGAAGGAAAAATTAAAGGCTGCTTAAATAATTTGCAGGTGAGAAAGAAAGGGAACAAAACTAATGCTTCTGAAACGTAAAATTTTAAGGTATTGATGCTATGTGGACTTCTGGAGTATTAAACATAATTGTGGTGACCAACCATCTTTCCCCCCCCCCCCCCCTGCCCCCCTCCCTTGCTGCAATTATTAACCAGTTACTTCAAAGAGCATTTATCAAATATAGTGAGATAAACTTCAAGCAAATTTTTCTAGGCAATTTCCACGTAACTTACAAAGCCCATACGCTAGCCATTAACCAACAATTTATTGACACAAAAAATAGTTATTTTGTTCTCAATTAGTAATGGCTCAAATGCTTGATTTTTGAACATATGTTTGGTATTATGAACTAGTGGTTGAATTATATTGATGAAAAATTAATCGTTCTGTTGAGTGTATCCTTCCTTACCTGTTTCTTGCCTAATTCACAATCGGTGCTAGTGCAATCTGTCTCGCAGCTGGATACTGCATAGTCATACTCCATGCTATCCGCTAGCATAAGGGTGGCACAGAACTCATTGGAACGGTCGGTGTTTCTCCGCATACATCCTATGTAATAGAGAAGAAACATTGGTTGTACATTAGCGATCACACACTCAGCACAATCTCTAAAACTAATTTATGTTACATCATTTGTCAATATTTTATTACTAATTTCATGATTATAACTTTGTATATGTATACTACTATTGGGTAGTTTCACTCGCTGCTCCTAGGATCTGAGGGGAGGAGTTTCTCAGCATTGTAGTTGAGCTATGCTACCAGTAATCAATCACCCACAAAAATTTCTTGACAGGCTGACCCTAGTCTAGACATAGGTGACAACTGAGCTTCTTATCTGATTAACTTAAAACTCTTGCATCAGAAAGTTCACTAAACTCAACATCAAAACCCTTCCAGCTGTTTAAACAACCCAACAACTTGTGTGGGCAAACTCAATAAATGTGATTAGGTACATAACCTACTCTAATTCATAAAATAATTCTATTGACATAATGATAATTTTTTTCATGGGTTTATTTTTATGTACTCATAATTCCACAATGCAATTTCTCCTTTCTCATGGTGAGCTTTCCCACATAATACTCTACTAGGTGATTGTGTTTTGTGTTTCGAAAGTATTGTTAAAATTTTGAACATGGAATTTCATAGCCTACCCTTTATGAAACCTTTCTTTTAAAGGCCGTGTTATAATTTTAACTCATAATTTCAATCTTCATGAATCTGTACCACTAATTAAGATTCTAGTTATGGGTCACTAGTATGGTACACATAATATGTTTGAGCCCTTTCTTGTACATCGATGATAGTGTTTTGCTTGCTTCACTTCCTTATCTAATTAAAATGCCACTTACTATTGAAAGCGTCCTGTGTATTGGCAATGTCACAGTACCAGCCAACAGTGCTGAGAGTGAGGGGACAGTTACTGGTACAGTACAGGTTCAAGTAGTAGTGAGACTGGTTCTAAAGACATAGTAGTCAGAACTGTTAATTTAAAAGCCTAAAAATAGTCTAATCTTATAATACTTGTCAACAATATGAGTGACCTCTTTTACCACTTTACCCACTCAAATGCTACAGCTTCGACATTATAACTTAATTATAAGTAACACTTGAACTTGAACACTACAATGTGTTATTGCTAACGTTTACTACAGAAACATTTTGTTACTATTTGGAGTTGAAGCTCTGGTTTATTCAAAATGGCAATCAGGTGAGAGTTGTAGACAGATCCATTAAGAATTGTGAGTTAAAGATCAAGGAAGCTCTACTAATACAGATGACACCAGACAAACAGTAATTTAAACAGAGTTATAGGTTTAGAGCTTCCTGGAAGCTGGCTATCTATGCTAAATATAAACCACTCTTCAGGATATAAACACAGTAACATACCCTCGGTTATCTAGCTATTTATTTTGTGTTTATTCACAACGGAAATTTCGATCTCATTGACCCCTGAAGAGAGGCTTCAGCAAGAAGTTGAAACGTCAGGTTAAGTTTAAATTATAATAATTGCCTGTTAGATCCTTAAAAAAATTGATATTGTAAAGTTTGCATTTCTGAGTGTGATTGTAGTAGACCTAGCATTGGAGAAGATATTTATGTCTACAGCGGCTATTCAGCATTAGACAGGGAGTTGCTTTGTAAAAAAAGAATAACAAACAGTTGTTGTATTATAACCTTAGAAAACTAGGCTGGTTTTAAAGATTGGCATTGAATGAAGAAGTTATACTGGTCTCTGAATTAGTCCACTACTGGGATTTGTATTTATGTTCTATTTATCAATTTTAAAACACGGTCCAAGTGGTGTTGGAGGAGCTCCAAAGACATTTGTTTTTGTCGTTGAAAAGTGTTCGTGAGATATCCCCTCGCGAGATAGTGCCCCAAAATTATGGGGGGGGGGGGGGGGGCTTCAGTCCCTGGCGCCCCCCTTCCTACATCATTGCAGTCTATAGAAAATGAAACAACCTTTCTGATTATTCATTGGTGAAAGGGTTAATATATTAATGATTCATAGCATTGCCTAGTGGGCAAGAAAATTAGTTACTTGCCAATACTATTGTCTTAGTTAGAGTAATCATGTGTAAATAGCCTTCACTCATTTTACCTCATGCAATGAACACATTTTTCTAATTAATTTAGTGCTTAGTTATAATTTCATGGTTTAGATATATTTTTTAATTTAACACATTATAATATTTTAATAATAGGAATAATTGATGATAGCACAAAATATTCTATGAATTCTAAGCTATTTGCTTAACTTACTGGGTGGAATGTGAGAGAGAAGAGTTGCTGACATCTAATAGCTTCTGGTGACCTTCTACCAATACATTCTGCACAATTCTCTCTGATAGCACATGTATTTTGTGAGCCATAGGTTGCCTTGACATCCACAGAAGGAGAGGGAACGAAATTGTATGATGGACATACTACAGATGAAATGGTGTACGATAAGGTATACACATGTGTGTATGTTGGTTTTAATGTCATACCTTCGAAACATTAGCAGCTAGTTTCTATTTAAAACAATGTGTATCGAGCTACTTATTGTATTTTAGTAGCACAAAATATATATTTTTGAGTTTATAATTACTGAGGGCAGCCACTTTAAAGTTTT